>ENA-UOUL01000090-UOUL01000090.1-bioreactor-metagenome-genome-assembly--contig:-NODE-90-length-141862-cov-9.255923_pt1 | contig 141862 bp, 127 predicted proteins | sample MGYA00249838_ERZ747220 | MGnify/ENA primary metagenome ERZ747220 (study PRJEB28778, sample SAMN05720191) | bioreactor metagenome | isolation source: Anaerobic biogas reactor | place: USA:Washington... | reverse complement strand
GCACGCCCCGCCATGAATGGCCGGGGCTACGGGTTGGCGAAGCCCGCCTTTGCGGGCTGAGACAGGGGCGGCCCCCCGTGGCCACCCTCCCTGGCCGGCCGCACGGTCGCCCCGCCACGTGGACGCGCCGCATGTGCACGCCCCGCCATGAATGGCCGGGGCTACGGGTTGGCGAAGCCCGCCTTTGCGGGCTGAGACAGGGGCGGCCCCCCCTTCCTTCTCAGGGAAGGGGGACGGGGGGTTAGGTTATCCCGGAGGGCCCCCGCGGCCGCCCGCCGCCGCTCCTTGCCCATCGCGCCACCCTGCGCTACCTTCCCGACACCCTCATACCGGCAGGCGCCCGTGCCCACCGACGCTGACAACCTCACCCCCGAACAGGCGGCTGTCGTCGCCCACGACCGCGGCCCCGCCCTGGTATATGCCGTCGCCGGCGCGGGCAAGACCACCTCCATGGTGCATCGCATCGAGCGCCTGGTGCGCGAGGGCGTCTTCGCGGCCGACCGCGTCCTGGCCACTTCCTTCGGCCGCTCCAACGCCGACGACCTGCGGCGCGACCTGGCTCCCTGGCCGCACTGCGCCCCGGTAGACGTGCGCACTTTGCACTCCCTTGGGCGCCAGTTCATCGTCTGGGCGCAACAGGCGGGCCACTACCCGAGCCTGCGCCTGAATCAGAACGGCAGCGGCGGGGATCCCACCCACGGCCTCTTCTACCGCAGCCTCGCCATCGCCCGCGCCCAGGGCGCCGCCTACGCCGGCGAGCTGGACGGCCTGGATCGCGACGACTTCCTGGACTTCGTGGATCGCTGCAAGGGCAACCTCGCCTATGCCGACCTCGAGGGCGCCGGCCTGCCGCCCGCAGCCCTGGAGAAGGCCGTCCAGGCGGAGGCGCCGACGGACCTGCCCTGGTACCTAGACCTGTACCGGCTCTTCGAGCGCGTCCGGCTGGAGCAGGGAGTGGTGACGTTCAGCGACATGCTGCTCACCGGCTGGGAGGCGCTGGTGCGCTACCCCGAGGTGCTGGCTCGAGCGCAGCGCTCCTACGACTGCGTGCTGGTGGACGAGTTCCAGGACATCAACCTGGCCCAGGCGGAGATGCTGGACCTGATCACGGCGCCGCACCGCAACTACATGGCCATCGGCGACGACGATCAGACCATCTACGAGTGGCGCGGGGCCAGCCCCGACTTCATCCTCGGCTTCGCCGAACGCTATGGGGCCCGGCGCTACTTCATTAGCGAGAACTTCCGCTGTCCCGCCGGGCCCCTGGTGCTGGCCAACGCCGCCATCCGCCACAACCGCCGCCGCCAGGCGAAGCAGCTGCGCCTCACCCGCGGGCTCGGCGGCCGGACGGAGGTGCGCGCCGTGGACGGTCCGCAGGCCGCCGCCAACGCCGTCCTGGCGGAGGTACTGGCCCTTCAGCAGCGTGGCGCCAGCCTGAACGAGTTGGCGGTGCTGGTGCGGCTCAACGCCCAGACGGCCTACATCGAGCAGACGCTCATCAGCAACGACGTGCCCTACCGCTACAGCGATCGCTTCTTCGACCGCCCCGAGGTCAAGACGCTCATCGCCTACGCCCGGCTGGCCTGGTACGAGAGGGAGTTGCGGGCGGGCCGCAACCCCTTCACCGTGCCCGCACGCATCGCCGCCTTCACCGAGGATTGGGGCGCCGCCTGCAACCGGCCGACCCGCTACCTGAGGAACGTCCTGCGGGACAAGGTGGCGGAGCGCGTCGTGCTCTCCGGCCAGCCACTGACGACGGTGCTGGCGCTGTCTGCGGAGGAGAACAGCCGCCTCGCCGATCTGGCGGACGACCTGGACTGGCTGGCGGATCACCTCAACGAGAACGCTCATACCGTCCTGGAGACGCTGGACGAGCGGCTCGGCTACCAGGCCTACCTGCAGCGCTCTAGCGGCTCGGCGGAGACCGGCGCGGGCCGGGCCGCCACCGTGGCCGCCTTCATCGAGTTCGCCCGTGGCCAGGGGTCGCTGCCCGAGTTCCTCAGCCAGGTGAAGCGACTCTCCGACGAGAGCCGCAACGGCGACGGCGAGGTCAGCGAGGCGGTCACCCTCTCGACCATCCACCAGGCCAAGGGGCGCGAGTGGCCCATCGTGGTGGTGCCCGACGGCAACGAAGGCGTGCTCCCCTTCCGCAACGACAACCTGGAAGAGGAGCGTCGCCTGTTCTACGTCGCCGTGACTCGCTCTCGGCGCGACCTGCTTCTGCTGCACGACCGCAACAAGGCGACCTCGCGCTTCCTGACTGAGTGTGGGCATACCCTCGCACTCCCGGTGCTGCAGGCGGTGCGGCGGGCCTTGAGCGTGCCGCCCGAGCGCCTCACGGTGGCGGAGGTGATCGCCCTGACCCAGGGGGTGACTGGCTTGGGGCTGGGCTCGTACTTCGGCTCCTGGTGGCAGGCGGCCTCCGCCCGGCGACAGGCCCTGGCGCGGGAGGTGCAGCGCTTCCTCCTGGCCGCCGAGCGCTACGGGCTATCTGCCTACCTGGGCCTCAAGCCCAAGCTGCTCTCGCCCTGGCGCGAGATCGCGCCAGTGTCGGCATCGGAGGCGGCGGCGTTTCCGCTGGAGCGGTTGCTGCCGCAGCCGGTGAAGCATCTGGAGACACTGCGAGTTCTGGCGGCCCGCGGTGAGGCGGCTGTGCTCGAGGCCGTGCTGCGCTGGGTGCCGTCAGGGGCGCTCACGAAGGACGCTGCGGCCGAGATCGCGCGCGCCGGCGGGGCCGAGGCGGCTGCCTGGCTCAAGGCGCGCCCCGAGCCTCTGGCGCGCGAGCTGCTCGCCCTGCTGAAGGTGGAGCCGCGGGTGGGCACCTGGGTCCGCTGCGACGCCGGCTGGGGCCTAATCACGCGGATGGAGGGTGCCGCCTCCGTCGGCGAGGCGGCCGCGGGCAAGCTGCACGTTCGGCTGCGGCCGGCTTCCAGCGCCGAGAAGGTGGTGCTGGACCTGGAGGCGCGAACGGTGACCTTCCCCGGCGTCGCACAGGTGTACACCTGCGGCACCTGCGGCCACTTCGCCTCGGCCGACGCCGACGCGGTGCTCAAGCGGCACAGTCGCGCCGCGCATGGCGCCGTGGGCAAGGCGATTCGGGCCCGTCCGGGCGGCGAGGTGCACTGGAAGTGGGGCCCGGAGTACTACCGCGAGGCCCCCGAGGACGAGTGGGCTTAGCGGCGGGATGTTAGCCGGGGCCCAGGCGCTCTTGTCTAGACGGCCGTGATTAGGTACAAATGGGTGGCGGGTTCGCCCGCAACGTTATCCCTTCGTTTGAGGAGACTGCGTGATGGCAACCAACGAGAACCTGCAGGAAGCCTTCGCCGGCGAGAGCCAGGCCAACCGTCGCTACACCGCCTTCGCCAAGAAGGCCGACGCCGATGGGTACCCGGTGGTGGCCAAGCTGTTCCGTGCCGCCGCCGAGGCGGAGACGGTGCACGCCCATGCCCATTTGCGCGCCATGGACGGCATCAACGGCACCGCCGAGAATCTAAAGGTGGCCATTGCCGGCGAGGGTTATGAGTTCCAGAAGATGTACCCCGACTTCGTAGCGGCCGCGGAGGCGGAGAACAACCGCCGGGCGCTGGCATCCTTTAGGAACGCCTTGCCGGTGGAGGAAGTGCATCACGGGCTGTACAGCGAGGCCCTCAAGGCGGTGGAAGCGGGCCAGGATCTGCCCGACGCCCAGATCTTCATCTGCACCGTCTGCGGTCATACGGTGTGGAGCGAGGCCCCCGACATCTGCCCGGTGTGCGGCGCGAAGAAGGACAAGTACACCGAGATCGAGTAGTCTGTTGCACCGAGCATTCTCGGAGGGCAGGGGCAATGTCCTCTGCCCTCTTCGCTTTCTGCTGGACGGCTCCGCTACGACTGGTTGTCCCGCGGCTTGGGCAGGCGGGGCAGCAGCCAGGACAGGAAGGCGTCGGCGGAGCGAGTCTGCATGAGCACGCGGCCGGGGCCGCTGAGGTCCACCACCAGGCCCTCGCCGCTGAGGAGGGTCGAGCGCAGGCCGCCTATCCTCCGCACCCGAAAGCCCATGTCGGCGCTGAAGGCAACCAAGTGGCCGGTGTCCACGGTGTAGCTCTGCCCGGCAGCCAACTCCATCTCGTGGATAGCGCCGTAGCTGCCCAGGATCAGCTGACCGGCGCCACTCGCCCGCAGCATCACCAAGCCTTCGGAGGCGAAGAAGGTCTTCGCTCCGCCCCAAGAGGCGTTCACCTCGACGCCCGCCGTGCTGGCAACGAAGGCGCCCGACTGGACCATGAGCGTCTCGCCCGCCAGGTCAAGCACGGCCATGTCACCGGGGAGGGCCGGTGCCAGGGTGATCTCGCCGCCCTCAGCCGGAGCGCGGTAGAAGTTGACGAAGAACGACTCCCCGCCCAGCACCGAGCGGGCCAGGGACTTGAGCAGGCCGCCCTGCATCTTCGTCTCCACGGCGATGCCGCTGGACATGCTCACCATGGAGCCCGCCTCGACCCGCATCTCCTCGCTGGCGTCCAGCCGCACGCGTGCTAGGGAGTAGCTGGGCCGGTACAGAATCTCCGCTTGCATCTCTTCCTCCGGTACCGGAGAGTATGGATGACTGAACCAGTATCGGTTGGCGGCAATGTCGGTGCAAGGCAGCCCATCTGGCCGCCTTCTTGCGACAAGATCTGCGCTAAGGATGCCGCACCTGGAGGGACCGATGACGCCCGAGGAACAGACTTCACGCCGGGGCGAGCTGTACGACCTACTTGGCCTGCTACCACCCCGTGACTACCCCGTCTTCGTCGACACGATTCGGGTCGAGCAACGGGATGGCTATCGCCTGGAGACGCTGCGGCTCGACCTGAACGGCATGGAGCCGGTGCCCGCCTACTTCGCCCGCCCGCTAAAGGCAGAAGGGCCCCTGCCGGCGGTTCTCTTCAACCACTCCCACGGCGGCGACTACGCCGGCGGTAAAGAGGAGATGGTGCAGGGCAAGGCCTACCTGCAAGACCCTCCCTACGCGAAGGCGTTGACCGACGCCGGCTACGCCGCCCTCTGCATCGATCACTGGAACTTCGGCGAGCGCCGTGGCCGCACCGAGTCGGAGTTGTTCAAGGGACTGCTCTGGCAGGGGCAGGTCCTCTGGGGCCTCATGGTCTACGACAGCCTCAAGGCGGTGGACTACCTGACCACTCGCCCAGACGTCGATGCCAGCCGCATCGCCACCCTGGGCCTCTCCATGGGAAGCACTATGGCCTGGTGGCTGGCAGCCCTCGACGATCGCGTCAAGGTCTGCGTGGACATCTGTTGCCTCACCGACTTTCACACCCTCATCCAGACCCGTGGGCTGGACGGTCACGGCATCTACTACTACGTCCCCGGACTCCTGCGGCACTTTGACACCGCCGCCATCAACGAGCTGATTGTGCCGCGGGCGCACCTGGCGCTGGCCGGACTGTACGACCCTCTCACCCCGCCTGAGGGGTTGGATCGGGTGGACGAGCGTCTTCGCCGCGCCTACTGCCGGGCGGGCGTGCCCGACCGCTGGAGGATCAGCCGCTATCATACCGGGCACTTCGAGACGGCCCACGGTCGTCGGGAGATCATGGCCTTCCTGGAGCACTGGCTCTAGGCGATAGGCATGCGGACCTCTTTGGTGTGGGGAGGCCGCGCGTCGCGAGTTCGGTGCTTCGGGTGACCAGACCGGCTCCTCGGCCATCGAGGCTGGTGCCGCGGGCCCGATGGCGTGCGCTCTCGGTGTCATTCGCTGCGACGCGAGAGACTGTCGCCAGCCGACGACGCGGCGAGCCTACCGGCCCAACGGTAGACGTCCACCGGCCCAGCGGCTAGAATCTCGGCGGCGTACCGAAGGAAAGACGTACCGCCGCCGGTAGGAGCGGTTAATGAACGATGCCGTCATCAGCCTGGAGCACCTGACCAAGTACTACGGCAAGAGCCGGGGCGTACGCGACCTCAACCTTACCGTGCGCCGCGGCGAGGTGTTCGGCTACCTGGGGCCCAACGGCGCCGGTAAGACTACCACCATTCGCGTGCTCCTGGACGCCATCCGCCCCACCGAGGGCAGCGCCCAGGTGCTGGGGCTGGACTCCCGCCGGCAGAGTGTGGCGATCAAGCGGCGGCTGGGCTACCTTCCCGGCGAACTGTCGCTCTATGACAACCTGACGGGCAGCGAGTACCTGCGCTACTTCGCCAACCTGCGGGGCGGGGTGGACTGGAGCTTCGCCCGGGGACTGGCGGCTCGGCTCGACCTGCGTCTATCGCAGCGCATCGGTTCGCTGTCTCAGGGCAACAAGCGCAAGGCCGGCCTGGTGCAGGCGCTGATGCACCGTCCGGAGCTGCTGGTGCTGGACGAACCCACCAACGGGCTCGACCCGCTGGTGCAGCAGGAGCTGTATCGGATGCTGCTGGAGTTCCGGCAGGACGGTGGCACCGTGTTCCTGTCCTCTCACAACCTGCCCGAGGTGGAGCGCATCTGCGACCGGGTGGCGGTGATCCGCGAGGGCAACCTGGTGGCGGTAGAGGAGATCGAGACGCTGAAACGGCGTGCCTACCGGGAGTTGGAGATCCACTTCGCCGGGCGGGTCCCGGCACAGGCCTTTGCCGGCGTGGAGGGGATCCGTCGGGTGCGGGTGGACGACGGGGTGCTGCACTGCTCCGTGGTGGGCAGCCTGGACGCGCTGATCAAGGTGGCGGCGCAGTACGAGGTGATCAACATCGTCAGCCACGAGCCCAGCCTGGAGCGGATCTTCCTGGCCTACTACGGGGGAGGCATAGAGGATGCTGCGTAGCGTCTTCCTCAAGAGCCTGCGCGACCAGACCAGAAGCCTGCTCTGGTGGCTGTTCGGAGTGGTGGCCTACATCGTCTTCGTGATGCTCTTCTACCCGACCCTCCGGCAGAACTCGGAGCTGCTGAACGATTACCTGCAGGCCTTCCCCGAGGCCTTTCGCCTGGCCTTCATCGGTGAGGTCGAGGACATCACCTCCCCCAATGGGTTCCTGGCCTCCTACGTCTTCTCTCTCATCATGCCCATCATTCTGCTGGTGTATGCCATCATAGCCGGGGGCGACGCCATCGCCGGTGAGGAGGAGCGGGGCACGCTGGATTTGCTCCTGGCCAACCCGGTGAGCCGCTCCCGGGTGTACCTGGAGAAGGCGGCGAACGTCGCGGCGGGCGTGCTGCTCATTTCCCTCGCCACCTGGGCGTCGGTGGTACTCGGGGCCCTACCGGTGGACATGAGCGTGAGTGCTCTCCGCGTGGCGGAAGTCTGTGTCAGCCTGGCCCTCTTCGGCCTCGCCCTCGGAGCGCTGGCACTGGCGGTGGGGGCGGCAACGGGCAAGAAGGGCACGGCGGGTGGGGTGGCGGCGGCGGTGGCGCTGTTCTCCTACCTGATGTACTCCTTCGCACCCAGTGTCGCGGCCCTGCGCCCCTACCGCGCCGTCTCCCTCCTGTACCTCTACAACGGCGCCGACCCGCTCAGCAACGGCCTGAACCTGGTGCACTTGACCATGCTGGTCGCGTTCACGGTGGCGTGCGTGGCGGTCGGGCTGTACTTCTTCCGCCGGCGCGATCTGGCGGTCTAGCGACACCTCCGGAGGACTGGACTCGCCCATGGACCATCCCGCCGAGCCGCCGATCCCGCACAAGAGCATCCTGATGGTGTGTCGGACGCTGAACCACGCGGCGCTCCGGCCGCTGCCCGAGGGCCTGACCATGCGCCTTTGCCGTCCGGACGAGTTGGACGTGTGGAAGGAGCTGCAGGCGGCCCCACGGGACGGGTCGTCGCGCGAGGCGCTGGATCGCTACTACGATAAGTGGTTCGCGCCTTACGGCGACTTGTTCTTCCACAGTTGCACCTTCGTCTGCGATCAGAGCGGCACCCCCATCGGCACCGGCTTCATCTGGAAGCCGGAAGGACAGCCCACGCTGCTGCACTGGATCAAGGTGTTGCAGGCGCATGAGGGGCGAGGCATCGGTCGAGCGCTCGTCTCCCAGCTGATGCGGGACCTGCCCCAGTCCGACTATCCCGTCTACCTCCACACCCAGCCGGCCAGCTACCGCGCCGTCAAGCTCTACTCCGACCTTGGGTTCGACTTGGTGGCGCCGCCGGGCAGCATAGACGGGCGCCCAAACGAACTGGCGGAAGCCCTGCCCTACCTGGAGCGGCACCTACGGCCGGAGGACTTCCGGCGGCTGCGCATCGTGCCGCTGAAGGAGGGGTGAGGCGATGATACGAAGGTTAGGCGGCGGCCTCGAGCCGGCAGCGAGGAAGCTGACGTGAGCGAAGCAGTCCCCGACCTCAACCTGTTCATGATGTGCCGGCGCCTCAATCGGGACGCTCTGAGCGACCTGCCGCCCGGCTTTCACCTCCGCCTCTGTCGGCCGGACGAGCTAGACCTCTGGAAGGACATGCAGCTTCTCAACACCGGCGGTACCCCGCGCTCGTACATTGACGGCTACTTCACCAAGTGGTACGCGCCCAAGGGCGACCTGTTCTTCCAGCGCTGTACCTTCGCGTGCAACTCTCAGGATGAGCCGGTGGGCAGCGCCTTCCTCTGGAAGCAGTACGACCTCTACACGACGGTGCACTGGGTCAAGGTCTTGCCCGAGTACGAGGGCCGAGGCCTGGGCCGGGCCCTGCTTTCTCACTTGCTGCGAGACCTGCCCAGCGCCGACTACCCCGTCTACCTGCACACCCATCCGAGCTGTAACCGCGCCGTCAAGTTGTACTCCGACTTCGGCTTTGCCCTGCTCTCCGAGCCCGCCCTGATAGACGGGCGGTCCAACGATGTAGCGGAGGCACTGCCGTTCTTGCAGAGGCTCATGCCGGAGGCGGACTTTCGCCGCTTGCGGTTGGTGAGGCCCGACGAGGAGTAGCCTGGTAGCGGGCGGACCGTCGCCGCTCGATTCTTTGCGTGGAGGGAGACGGCCTCGCCGGTTCCCATGAGACCATTTCCCTCGATACTTGCGCGCTTTCCCGGAAGTCTGGGCCTAAGTCGCCACCCGCACGGTCTCCCTCCGCTGAGCCCGGACCAGACGCACAACATCCGCCTGCTCTACCTGGAGATGGCGCTCCAGGGCATCGTCGCGGCGGGCGCGACCGCCTACCTCTCCGTGTTTGCCGTCCGCCTGGGCGCGTCCGCCTTCTTGGTGGGCCTGCTCAACAGCCTTCCCGCCCTTCTGCTGGTGCTGTCGGCGGTGCCGGCGGGCCGCTACGTCGCCGGGCAGACCAACCTGAAGCGGGTGGTGGTACGCTCGTGCGTTGCCTTCCGCGCCTCGTACCTGGTCATCGCCCTGGTGCCGTGGCTGTTCCCCACCTGGGCCGGGGCGGCCATCGTGCTGATCTGGTCGCTGGCCGCTATCCCCACCAACCTGGTGGAGGTCTCGGTGACGGCGGCCCTGGCGGAGGCAGTGCCGCCGGCGCGCCGGGCGCAGATCATGAGCACCCGCTTCGCCATTCACTCCGTGGTCGCCGCCCTGACGCTGCCCTTGGTAGGCCGGGCACTGGACACACTCCCCTTCCCCGTCGGCTATCAGATCGTCTTCTTCGGGAGTTTCCTGGCGGCTATGCTGGGCACCTGGGTCTTCTCGCGCCTACGCATTCCGGAGCAAGTGGTGCACCGGGAGCGGCAGCGGCACGTACCTACCCGCGCCCGGTTGCGTGCCGGGTTGGCCGAGCTGCAGCGGCACCGCGCCTTCGCCCTGTACTTAGTCTCCATAACCGTCTTCCGCGTCGGGCTCGCCATGCCGCGCCCGCTTTGGAGCCTGCTCTGGGTCAACGATCTGCACCTGAGCGATGGCGACATCAGCCTGGCCACCACCGTGGTCTATGCCTTCTCCATCATCGGCTACTTCCTCTGGGGCCAGGTGGCGGCTCGCTTCGGCCACGGCGGCGTCCTGGTGGCGGCGACGCTCGGACTGGGCATGTACCCGCTGATTACCAGCCTGGCCCAGGGCCTGCCCACCATTCTGCTCGCGTCCTGCTTCGGCGGCTTCTTCACCTCGGCCTACAGCCTCGCCACCCTCAACGTGCTGCTCGCCCTGGCACCCCCGGAGCAACGGGCCAACTACGTTGCCCTCAACGCCGTATCGCTGAACGTCACTGCCCTGGTGGGGCCCATGTTGGGCTCCGGCCTTACTGAATGGATCGGCATCCGGCCCGCGTTGCTCATCGCTGCGGGCGGACGCTTCCTGGGCGGACTGCTGTTCTTGCTGCACCCGGTGCGGGACGACGGGCCGCCGAGCGGACCACCGGCCGATAGAGCCGCCGAAGTGGCGGCACCGCCCCTGCCGCACTAATATCGTTGGGTTGCCGCCGGACCGCAGGCCGGCGTGGCGAGTGGAGGTGAGTGCTTTGGAGTGGTACATGTACGTGGCGGTGGTGGCGGCCGGATTCGCCGCCGGCTTCATCAACACGCTGGCCGGCAGCGGTTCGCTTATCACGCTCCCGCTGCTCATCTTCCTCGGCCTACCGGCCCCCGTCGCCAATGCCACCAACCGCGTCGGTGTGCTGCTGCAGAACCTGGTGAGCACCGGTAGCTTCCACCAGCAAAAGGTGCTGGACTGGAAGTACGGCCTGATGCTCGCCGCCCCGGCGGTGGTCGGCTCCTTCATCGGGGCCCAGATCGCCGTTGAGCTGAACGAAGAGATGATGCGCCGCGCCATCGGCGTGGTAATGGTGATCATGCTCTTCGTCATCCTCTTCAAGCCCGATCGCTGGCTGAAGGGACATCCCCAAGGCGCACGCCGCTACCCGAACCTGATGGAACTGGTGGTCTTCTTCGGCCTGGGCATCTACGGCGGCTTCATCCAGGCGGGAGTGGGCATCTTCCTGCTCTCCGGCCTGGTGCTCGCCTCCGGCTACGACCTGGTTCGCGCCAACGCCATCAAAGTGCTGATCATACTCCTGGTGACCGCCATGGCCATGGTGGTGTTCGCCGCCAACAGCATGGTGCGCTACGAGGTCGGCCTGATCCTGGCATTGGGGCAGACGTTGGGGGCGCTGGCCGCCAGCCGCCTGGCCGTGAAGAGCGGCGCGCGCTTCATCCGCTATCTGCTCATCGCCGTTATAGTCGTCTCGTCCCTGGATCTGCTGGGGGTGTTCCGGCTCATCGGCGGGCTGTTCTAGCCGGCCGGCATTGGAGTCTCGCCGGAAGCAGGCTACAATGGAACCGGCGATGGGGCTCGCCGACCTAGGTACAGGGTAACCGCCGGTGCGACCGGCTGATGGCCTCTACCATAGACCATGCGGTCGCCGGTAGGGGCCTTGTCCTTGCCGGGGGCGGCTGCCAAAGAGGAGAAGTCGCGACGTGGATCGAGTGCTGGCCGTCAGCGTGGGAGCGATTCTGGGCGCCAACGCCCGCTACTGGCTAGGCCTGTGGTTCGACACCCGCTTCGCCTCACGGTTCCCGCTGGGCACGCTGGCCATCAACCTCACCGGGTGCCTCCTGCTCGGCTTCTTCGTTGCCCTCACCACCCGTCGCATCGCCCTGGGGCCGCAGTGGCGACTGCTGTTGGCGGTCGGGTTCCTCGGCTCCTACACCACCTTCTCCACTTTCAGCGTAGAGACCCTCGGCCTGCTGGACGAGGGCAGCAGCGGGCCGGCCCTTACTAACGTTCTCCTGAGCGTCGTCGGAGGACTGGCGGGCGCCTGGCTGGGCGCGCGCCTGGCCGACCTCATCTAGGGCAAGGAGGGGACGATGGCCGGGCCACCGGACTACGAGCGCCTCACCATCTACCTGGGCGAGAGCGACCAGTGGCAGGGACGACCCCTGTGGCAGGCGCTGCTCGAGCTGATGCAGCGCGAGCGGCTGGCGGGAGCCACCGTACTTCGCGGTCTTGCCGGGTTCGGGGCACACAGCCGCATCAAGACCGCCACCCTGGTGCGGCTCTCGGCCGATCTTCCCCTTCTGGTCATCGTGGTCGACCGGCGCGAGAAGATCGAGGCGGTGCTGCCCCAGGTGTCGGCTATGGTGGACGAGGGGCTGATCACCCGCGAGCCCATGGAGGTGGTCAAGTACGGGCACCGCCACCTCCCCCGCTTCCCGCGCTCCCGCCGCGTGAGTGAGGCCATGACCCGGGACCCGACGGCGGTCCGCCCGGCCACGTCCCTGGCCGAGGTGGCGCGACTACTGCTGGGCGGGCGCTTCACCGCCGTCCCGGTGGTGGATGACCTCGGCTACCTGGTGGGAATCGTGGCCGACGGCGACTTTCTCCGCTGGCCGGAACTGGCCCTGACCTTCCGGCATCCCGGGGCACTGGCCTCAGAGGAAAGCGAGCGCCTGCTCGCCGCGCTGGCCCAGGGGCGGCACACCGTCGCCGACATCATGACGGCGCCGGCAGTGAGCGTCGGGGCCGGGCGCAGCCTGGCGGAGGCCGCCCACCTCATGGCCCTGCGAGACGTCAAGTCGCTGCCTGTCGTGGACGAGTCGGGGTTGCTGGTGGGCATCATCAGCCGCAGCGACATCCTGCGCGAGATCGCCGCTGAACCGCCGAGCGAGGCGCCGCCGACCGTCATCCCAGGCGCGCTGCATTCCCTGGGAGACCTCGGGCGGGTGGATGTCCCGCGGGTGGCGCCCGAAGACCCGTTGCCACTGGTGGTGGAAGCAATGAGCCGCTTCGACTTGGGTCGCGTGGTGGTGACGGACGGCGCCGGCCATCCCCTGGGCGTCGTGTCGGACGGCGACTTGGTGGCACGGGTGAGCCCTGAGGTCCGCGGTGGAGTGGTGCAGGCCCTGTTGGACCGGGTCGGGCTGGGAGGCGACGTGGAGCTGCCGGCCGAGCTGACCGCCGCCGACCTTATGACCGCGCCGCCACTGACCGCCCCAGCCGGCGCTGAGTTGGCCACGGGGCTGCAGTTGCTGGCCCAAGAGGGCCGCCACAGCCTGGTGCTGGTGGACGGAGAGGGGCGCCTGGCCGGCCTGCTGGACCGGAGGGCGCTGCTGCGGGCGTTGTTGGGGCGTATCATCCGATCGTAGGGTGCGGGCCGGCCGCGGCCGGAATGGGAGGAGTAGATGAAGGCGAAGATCGTGGTCATTGGTGCGGGCAGTGCCTCGTTCGGCCCGGCCATACTGGGCGACCTCCTGCAGAGCCGGGCCCTGCGGGGCAGTACCGTCTCGCTGGTGGACCTCAACCCGCATGGGCTGGAGTTGGTGGCAAAGCTGGCGGAGAGAGCCAACCAGGAATGGGACGCCGGCATGACCATCGAGGCGGCCACCGACCGTCGCGACGCCCTGGCCGGGGCGGACTTCGTCATCACCTCGATCGCCGTGGCGCGGGAGAAGCTCTGGCGCCAGGACTGGGAGATTCCGGCCAAGTACGGCATGCGCCAGCCCCTGGGCGAGAACGGTGGCCCGGGCGCAGCGTTCCACACCGCGCGCAACGCGACCATGATCCTCGATATCTGCAAGGACATGGAGAAGCTGTGCCCCGATGCCTGGCTGCTCAACTTCACCAATCCGGTGCCGCGCATGACCCTGGTGGCGCGTCGCTACTCCAAGATCAAAGCGGTCGGCCTCTGCCACCAGATCGGTATGGGCTACGCCATCGCCGCCTTCGCTCTGGCCGAGGAGCTGGGGCTGAAGCGGCCCGACGGCGAAGAGTGGGGGCTGTACAGCCTCGGCCACCAGGCGCACTCACTCATTGACATAAAGGCGGCGGGAATCAACCACTTCACCTTCATGCTGGACATCCGCCGCCAGGGCACGGGCGAGGACCTCTATCCGCTGTTCCGGGAGCGGCTGTCGCACATGGCGGCGGGGTTCCAGCCCCTCACGCGCCGCATCTTCGAGGCCTTCGGTGTCTGCCCGGCCACCGGCGACGGGCACCTGGCGGAGTACACTCACTGGAGCCACGATCCCCAGACGCGGCCGTGGGGCAAGTACGGCCTACACCTGTACGACTGGGATGGCGCCGAGAAGCATCGCGATCACATGTGGGACGAGATCGAGGCGATGGCGGCGGGCGCGCCCATCAGCGGCCGTCTGCGGAGCGGCTCCGGAGAGCGGGCGGTGCCGATCATCGAGGCCATGCTGGAGAACGGCAACGCCTACGAGCTGGCGGTGGACATCCCGAACCGGGGCTACATCAGCAACCTGCCCGATGACGCCATCGTCGAGGTGCCGGCAGTGGTGAGCCGCTTCGGCATCAACGGTGTGGGGGTGGGGCCACTGCCCGAGCCCATCGCCGCCGTGTGCCGCACCCAGCTCACGGTGGCCTCGCTTGCGGTGGATGCCGCCGTCCAGGGCAGCCGGGAGCTGCTGCTGCAGGCGCTGCTGATGGACCCCATGGTGAACGACATGGATCAGGCCCAGGCGATGATGCACGAGATGCTGGCGGTGCAGCGGGAGTACCTGCCGCAGTTCTGGGGGTAGGATAGAAGAGAGAACGCGCCCCTCGCCGGACCGCCCCGCCATGAATGGGCGGGGCTACTAGGAGCGAAGCCCGCCTTCGCGGGCTGCGGTAGGGACGCCCCCTCCCGTGGCCGCCCTCCCCGGTCCGGCGGCCGTGCGGTCGCCCCGCCATGAATGGGCGGGGCTACTAGGAGCGAAGCCCGCCTTCGCGGGCTGCGGTAGGGACGCCCCCCCGTGGCCGCCCTCCCGCTTCTCTCAGTCGCTGTACCCCTCGATGTGCTGGTACGGTGCCGCCCAGGCCGCGTCCTGGATGAGGAGGCCGGCGTCGGGGTCGGCGGGCAGTTCCGGCTGCGGGAATGCCCGCCAGCCGTCGCCCTCGAGGGGCTCGAGGTAGCCGTCCCGGCGGAAGAGCTCCATCAGCCGGCCCCTCATTCCCTGCAGTGGCTCACGGCAGAGGGTCAGGCCGGCGCGGTTGCGCGTCTCGGCCGGGTCCTGCTGCCGGTCGAGCAGGAACTCGCGCCGGTCGGGGGCGGAGTAGAAGTACTTCCAGCGGCGGCTGACGGCGAGGTAGGTCCCCAGATCACGTCGCTGGTACTGGCCCAGCACCATCCTATCGCTGTGCCCTCCCGCCGCTACCTCGGCCAGGTCCAGGCCGTCCAGCCCGGGCACGCTGCCCGACTCGCCCGCCGCGGCCAGTGCTGTCGGCATTATGTCAACTAGGCTGGCGGGGGTGTCGCATTGGGTGCCGGGCACGAACCGTTCCGGGTAGCGGGCGATGAGCGGCACCCGGGCGGCCGCGTTCAGCATACTGCGCTTGCCGAAGGAGCCGTAGTCGCCCAGGAACTCGCCGTGGTCCGAGGCAAACAGGATCAGGGTGTTGTCCAGGCGACCGGTCTCCTCCAGCGCGGCGAGTATCCTGCCCACCTGGTAGTCAATGAAGGAGACGCAGGCGTAGTAGTAGGCCTTCATGGCTCGCAGTAGGTTCAGGTCCGTCCCGGCATCGCGGTACTTGTAGCGGTTCTGGTGCCGGTTAGCGTAGGTCTGCAGCGCCTCGAAACCCTCGGGCCGGTGGGGCAGGGGCATGAGGGCGGCGCGGTAGAGCTTGTTCCAGGGCGTGGGCGGCGTGAACGGCGGGTGCGGGTGGATGAAGCTGGTGAAGAGGAAGAAGGGCTGTTCGCCATCAGTGGCGTGCAGGAACTCAACCGCCCGGTCGCCCACCCAGTTCGTCCCGTGTAGGCGGGCGGGCATCTGCGCCGGCTGGGGGATGTAGTACATCTCGCCACGTTGGCCGAAGGGGTCGTGGACGTGGCCGAACCCGTTGGCGTGCAGGAACTGCAGGTAGTCGTCATCCTCGACGCGACCGCGGATCTCCTCCTGGTACTCCCGGCTCTGGAAGCCGCGCAGCGCCTGCGGATCGGAGGTGAAGTGCATCTTGCCGATGCCGTGGGTCCGGTAGCCGCTGGCGGTCAGCGCCTGCATGAGGCTGGGACGGTCGGTGGGCATCTCGTCGTCGTTGTCCGCGCAGCCGGTGCGATGCGGATAGCGGCCGTGAATGAGGGAGCAGCGGGCCGGCACGCATACCGGTGCGGGTGTGAAGGCGGAGGTGAAGATAGTGCCTTCACGGGAAAGTCGGTCCAGGTTGGGGGTGCGGATTACCGGGTTGCCGTCGGCGCCCAGGGCGTCGGCGCGCTGCTGGTCGGTGAACAGGAGCAGGATGTTGGGTCGCGCCACGGGGTACCTCCGAAGAAGAGCCGTCCCCAGCCCCCGGTGCGGACACGCTAGGGGCTGGGGACGGACGTGGGGCCGTTTACTCGGTGCGGTGTGGGTCAACCGAGCAGCGCAGGGCCAACTCGGTGTCCATGTACATGCTCAGGCGCGCCTCGGTGCGGCGGAGGTAGTCCGCTGCCCGGTCCACTTCCAGGTTGGCCAGGGCCGGCTTGTTGGCGGCGCGGGCCTGGTAGGCTGCGACCAGGTGACGCAGGAACTCGGCGTGGTGCGCCAGTAACTCCAGCGAACGGCGGTAGACGCGGTTGGTCTCGGCCTTGCGCCGGGCGCTGAGGTCGGCCTGGGCGGCCTTGAGGTAGCTGTCCGCCTCGTTCAGCGCCGCGCCGTCCATGGTGGAGAAGGGCGGCTTCTGCCAGTGGGGGTCGTCGGTGGCCAGGAGTTCTTGCGTCCGGGCCAGATAGACGTCGGCAGCCTCGGCGTGAGGGCCGTAAGCCGTCTCCAGGTAGCGGTGCCGGAAGTCCTCCCAGGAGTCATCCGGGTTCCACAACCCCTGGGCCAGGGCGGCCGAAGCCAGCCCGGAGGGGTAGAAGTTGCGCCAGGACTGGCAACTGACGATGCCGTCCAGCTCCAGATCCTTGAGCACCTTGAGATCTTCCCAGATCACGCGCGCCACCAGGGTGTCGGTGCACTGGCGCCAGTTGGCCCACATCAGGTGGTAGTCGAAGTCGAAGCTATCCCCCTGGAAGGCCTTTCGCCACTCGCGCAGCCGGTCGATGAAGTAGGCGTTGCTGTGCGGGGCGGAGAACTTGTTCAGCTCCGGCCGTTCCCAGACCTCGCCGTCGGTGCACTCAGGGTCATTGAGAGCGTGGGCGTAGCAGCGGCTGATGGGCGCGAACATCATGATTGCCTTGCCCTCGGGGTCCTCGATGGTCACCTTCTCCGGGGCCCAGAGGAGCTCGAAGTAGCAGAGGAAGACGAAGCGGGTGTTGGGGGCCCGTTTGCTCAGCTCTGCCGACAGAGCGTTGATCACCTTAGCGTACCAGTCCGAGATGCTCAGCGGGCGGCACTCCTCGCACTCGCACTTGTTGTTGGGTGCGTCGGAGAGCCAGACGTGCACCACGTCTATCTCGGGGTGCTCCTCGGCGTACTTGACGATGTTCTCCACGAAGCGGTCGAAGGCGGGCTGGTAGCTGTAGCAGATCTCGGTGTTGATGGGAATGCCGTGGAACAGCTTCCTCTCCCCGTCCAACTCGGCCGGGAAGTGGGCGAACTCCTCCGGGATCTCGCTGTCGTCAGCGGTCACCCAGCCGGAGCGCGGCATGTCGAAGGCGGCGCTGGTCCAGGAGTGGCCGACGCGGTGGAAGACCTGCCCGCGGCGCTTCATGGCGGCGATGATGCGCTCGTCCAGCGCCAGCGCCTGGGCGTCGCTGATCTCATGGCCGCGATAGAGGGTGTTGTACTTGTGCTCGTACCAGCGGTTGTAGAAGTATCGGCTGGAGAAGAACTGCAGGAAGATGGTGTTGAAGCGGTTCTTGGCCGCCCAGTCTACCACTGCCAGGGCGTGGTTGATGGAGGGCGCGCCCTCAATGCAGAGGCCGCGATGCCGGTGGCGCGGTGCGTCGGCGATGGGCTCCGCCGGGAGCGTCACGTCCTTGAGCGAGGGGATTACCTCGCCCGCGGGACCGGGACGGAGGAAGCGTACCCCCTGGCTCTCCAGGAAGGCATAGACGCCGAAGAGCACGCTGCGGGCGTTGCGGCCGGCGACGAACAACTGCTCGTCCTCCGCCCAGACGGCGAACCCGTCGTCCCAGGGGGCGGTTGTCAGGGCGCCGGAGGGGGGCTCGGGCAGCGCATCGCAGATACCGAGCCAGGCGGTGTCAGCCCCGGCACGGTGTGCCTTGGCCGACTTGATGCTCCAGACTTGGCCGGTCAGCCGCTCGACGTACCGGGACAGCTGACGGGCGGCGTGTGCCAGGGTCAGGTCGCTTTCACGTGAGCCGGTGCGAAGCCAGCGCACTTTGGTGACACTCATCTAGGGCCTCCTTGCTTGAGGTGAGATCCGGGTCAGGCGGAGGCGGGAGCCGCGCGCCTGGAGCGCTTGAACACGAAGAGTAGCTTAGTCGTGATAGCGCCGGTTGTATAGCGAGCGAACGCCACCGCGACCGCCCCCCATAGAGGGCGGAGGACCGCGGTGGCGCTCAGGTGGTGCCGATGCAGAGCGGCGAGAAGCGATCCCGGCCTAGCTCCAGGCCTTCTGAATCTTGGCGACGGCGTTGGCGATGTCGTGCATGTCCTGCTCTGGGCCGAGGAGCAGGTTCTGGCTTAGCCAGCAGCTCTCCTCGGCGCAGACGCGCTCCGCCACCGGGCAGCGCTCGGCATTCGTCTCCACCGAGGCTATCGGCGTGCCTGTCATGCGGCCGATGGTCTCGGAGGCGTCAATGATGGCGTTCATGCGGTAGAGCGGGTTGTAACCGGCCGAGCAAGCGACCCCTTCTGCCGCCAGGGCCTTGAAGAAGTCCTCACGGGGACGGCCACCGAAGGCGGCGGCATCGTAGCGGAAGATGTAGAGATGGTAGGCGTGATGGGTGACGCGTGCATCGCGCTTGAGCGGGCGGATGCCGGGGATGCGGCCCAGCAAGTCGGTCAGCAGTGTGCCGTTCGCCTCGCGCCGGGCCAACTGCTCCTCGGCGCGCGTCATCTGCGCCAACAGGACGGCCGCCTGCCAGGCACCCATGCGGGCATTGCCGCCCAGCACTTCATGCTGGTACCAGGCGCCCTCGCGGACGCGGCCGACGTTGCGGAAGGACCAGACGCGGTCCATGAGAGCGTCGTCGTTGCCGACAATGGCCCCGCCCTCGCCGGCGGTGAGGTTCTTGCTGGACTGGAAGGAGAAGGTGCCCAGGTCGCCGATGGCGCCCACGCGGGTGCCCTTCCAGGCGGCCAGGTGGGCCTGGGCGCTGTCTTCGATGACTTTCAGCCCGGCGGGCCGGGCCACATCGAGCACGGCGTCCAGGTCGGCAGGTCCGCCGCCGATGTGCACCGGGATGATGACCTTGGTGCGCTCGGTGATGAGGCCCTTGGCCGATTGGGCGTCCAGTTGGTAGGTGTCGGGGTCAATGTCGGCGAAGACGGGGATGCCGCCGACCATGAGGACGGCCGAGGCAGTGGCGACGAAGGTGTAGGGCGTGACGATGACCTCGTCGCCGTAGCTGACGCCGGCTGCGCGCAGGGCGACCTCGATGGCCACAGTACCGTTGAAGACGGAGATGCACTGTTTCGCGTCCTGGAGGGCGGCGAACTTCTCCTCGAACTCGGCGATCAGCTCACTGCCGATACCCCACTTGTTGCTGCGCAGGGCTCCCAGGAGGGCCTGCTCCTCTGCCTCGCCATAGACGGGCCAGGCGGGGAAGGGTGCCGTGCGCACGGGGGCGCCGCCGTCAATCGCCAATCGCTGTCCGCTAGCCATGCCGCTATCCTCCTGGTGGTTGCCGGCTGTGCCGGCCAGTTGCCCCTTACTATAGCAGTGTTGATGGATCTGGGGTAGCGTCGCACCGCTGGGGTGCCCCCTCGGCCGGCCGGAGGCTAGCGCAGTTCGCGGGCGTTGGCCCTGATCTTCTGGATCGCTTCGGCCACGTCATCCATGTCCGACTGCGGCCCCAGGAACATGCTCTGGCCGAACCAGAGAGTCTCCTCGTGGCAGAGCCGCTCCGCCTCAGGGCAGTGCACCTGGTTGTAGTCTATCTCGCGCCCGTAGTAGCCGCCCTTGACCGGGAACCCGCCCGGCAGGGCCGTCTCCGCCTCCCGGAAGACCGGATGCTGGTAGACGGTCTTGAGGTAGCCCAGGCTGTTGGGGATGCCCTCAGCGTTGAGCGCCTGGCTGAACTTCTCCCGCGACAGGCCACCGAACCCTTCGCCCGTGTACTGCAGCGTAAGGATGTGATAGACGTTGCGGGTGACGTAAGGGTCGGTGCGCAAGGGGCGCACGCCTTCGATCTGAGCCACGAGGCGGTTGAGGTAGTCGCCGTTACGGGAGCGGCGCCGGGCCTGATCTTCCAGCTTGGCGAACTGGGACAGGAGAAGGGCCGCCTCGATCTCGTTGGTGCGGTCGTTGCCGGCGAGCACCGGGAAGCGGGTGGTCCAGCCCTGGGGCAACTCGGACTCCACCGAGCCGGCGCGCACGGCGCCGCGCCAGAAGTCGTGATAGAGGACGGACCAGCCGAGAAGCTCGGGGTCGTTGGTGGTGATGATGCCGGCCTCGCCGGTGGCGAGGTTCTTGCCCGACATGAGGCTGAAGGCGCCGGCGTCGCCGATGGAGCCCAGCCCCTTGTCCTTCCACTGGCCTCCGTGAGCGTGAGAGCAGTCCTCCAGGACCTTGAGGCCGTGCCGGCGCGCGATGGCCATGATGGGGTCCATGTCGCAGGGCAGGCCGCCGAAGTGCACCGGGATGATGGCCCGGGTGCGGTCGGTGATGGCGTCCTCGATGAGCGCCGGGTCCAGGTTGTAGGTGCGCGGGTTAATGTCGACGAAGATGGGAAGGGCGCCCACCTGGAGGACGGCGGTGGCGGTGGCCATGAAGGTGTAGGGCGGGACGATGACTTCGTCCCCCGGCGCGAGCTTCATGGCGCGGAGGGCGATCTCCAGCGCCGCTGTCCCGGAGGACACCGTTAGGCCGTACTGGCAGCCCTGGTAGGCGGCGAACTTCTGCTCGAACTCGGCCGACTTCGTGCCCCCGAGGCGACCCCAACGACCGCTGCGGATGACCTCGGAGACGGCCTGGACGTCGCTCTCGTCCACCTCCGGCCACTTGGGCCACGGGGAGGTGCGCACCGGGGTGCCGCCGTTGATCGCCAACTTCGCCATGCTATGCCTCCTAGGAGAGAGAGGGCAGGCATCAGCGCCATGCAGTGCCGTGGCTAGCGGTCCTGCGCCTACCCGTCTATGAACCGGGCCAATGCCGCGGCGACCCTCTTTCCTGCCTCCGGGGCGAGGGGTCCGGGGTAGCCGTAGTACCGGTAGGCCGAATCCACCTCGTAGCCGCCCTTGGCGTAGCTCTCGGCGGTGGGGATGTAGCCGATGTCGGCGTTGGTGTAGGCTACGACGAAGGCCTGCTTCCCCTGGGACCGCGCCCGGCGCTTCGCCTCCAGCCCGAACTCGACGAACAGCTCGCCCGGGGACGTCAGCAGAAGCACATCGCCGAGGCGCAGACACTGCGAGGCGACCGTCAGCCCGCCCTGCAGCAAGCCGGAACACACACCGCCGATGGTGAGGTCGGCCCAGGTGACCATGGCTCGGTGCATCTTGGCCCGCATGATGTCGTGCGCCGCGTCGGCAGCGAAGGCGCCCGACTGGTGCTCGCGGCGGAAGGCGAGAATCTCGCCATACGCCGGCGGCGCTACGAGAGGAAGGTCCAGGGTTTGGGTCTCAACCTGAGGGACCGCTGCCTCCACCGCCGTGCCGCCCTGACGCATGAGCTCCGCCGCCGCCTCGGCCAGCTTGGCGCCGGCGCCGTCCACGTGGGCGAAGGAGTGACGCTGGGCCGGGTTGATGTCGCCGCAGGGGCCCTGGAGGAACATGGCGGGAGCGCCGGTGAGGTCTTCCAGTTGCCTACAGGCGGCCCCCGGGTACTCGGCCGAGATGAGCCGGTTGTCTCCGTCCATGACAACGGCGTGACAGGTGAAGTGCAGCATGGCGCCTCTGGGTCTGCCATCGCGCCCCTGGAACCAGAGAACCGACAGCTCCTCGTCCAAAGGGCCACTCTGAGGATCGCGCCGGTTGATGGCGATGCCGGGCACCGGGACAGTCCCGAAGCGCAGGTCGGTCTCGCTGAGGTCGGACTGGGCGGCGCGCACGGCGGCGACTGCCTTGGCCGGGAATCCCTCCAGCCAGTCCAGCGCCAGATCGCCACAGCCTTGCAGGTAGACGCTGGCGGGGCCGGCGTGGGTGTGGGTGGCGGCGAGGATGACACGCTCGGGGGCGATGCCGGTGGTGGCGGCGACGGCTGCCTTGACCTGCTCGGTGTAGGCGATGCCGAAGCCGAGCGTGTCGGCGACGAGGAGGGCGGCCTGATCGGAGCCCTGGCCCACCACGAGGGCGCGGCAGAAGAGGTGGTCGCGCACCCCGATGGCGGGGCCGAGGCGGGCGAGGTAGCCGGTGAGGTTGGTGCCCACGGGCGGAGTGATGTCGGACTTGCCGAAGCCGGCGAGCATGGCAGGGACTCCCAGGAAAGATGGGGTGAGTCTACCCCTTGATACCGCTCATGACCACGCCCTGGACGAAGTACTGCTGGGCGAACATGTAGAGGAGGATGATCGGGATGACGCTGATGGTGGCTCCGGCCATGAGCAGGGCCCACTGGGTGCCATGCTGTCCACGGAAGAAGGCTAGCCCCACGGGCAGGGTGAGTTTTTTGTAGCTGGTGAGATAGACAACCGGCCCGAGCAGGTTGTTCCAGCTTCCCATGAAGGTGAAGACGCTGGCGCCGGACCCGTGCGTAGACTGTGTTGCTGGACGTGGTTGAAGGGTTCGGAAGGGGGTGGAGGATACAGTTGGCGGCGGCAGCGGTAACGCCTTCACGGGGGGAGATAATATGGCTGCTTCGGCAGGCCATGCCCCCGCTACGGGACCGGTACCACGTGAGTGCAGTCGCCGTCTTCGGCTCACGCGCACGCGGAAATGCTCAGGGCGACAGCGACGTGGATCTGCTGGTTGAGTTGCAGGGTCCTGTGGGGTGCGAGATCGTCGGCCCGCACCAGTACCGGGAGCAGCTCCTTGGCACCGAAGTCGACCTTCTTGCCGAGAGAGCCGTGTCACGCAATCCTCGCCTGCAGGAGTCGATCCAGGACGATCTGGCCCGTGCCGAACCTCGGCCTTCTTCTAGGGTAGGCGCGGATTGCAGCGGCCCTAGGGCGATCTCTCCATGGGCTGGTAGCTCAGTGCCTCTGCGCCTCCGTGGCAGATTCCCTTCTTGACACCTCGCCCGCTTCCGCTATCGTGCCTCCAAGTCCCACTCAGGAGGCAGCGCCATGTCCACCTCTCCCACCGGAGCCGACACCGGCTGGTTCATCCGCGACCGTTTCGGCCTGTTCATCCACTGGGGCATCTACTCCGTCGCTGCTCGCCACGAGTGGATCAAGAGCCGCGAGAAGATCACCGACGAGGACTACCAGAAGTACTTCGACCACTTCGACCCCGACTTGTACGACCCGGCCGTGTGGGCCCAAGAGGCTAAGAACGCCGGCATGAAGTACGTCGTCGCCACGAGCAAGCACCACGACGGCTTCTGCCTCTGGGACTCGGCGTTGACCGACTACAAGGCCACCAACACCCCCGCCAAGCGCGACGTGCTCCACCCGCTGGTGGACGCGTTTCGCAACGAGGGCTTCCGCCTCGGCTTCTATCACTCCGTCATCGACTGGCACCACCCCGAGTTCCCGGTGGACGGGCTTCACCCCATGCGCGACGACCTCGCCTACCGCGAGGCCAACCAGAACCGCGACATCGCCAAGTACCGCGCCTACCTGCACGGACAGACGCGCGAGTTGCTCACCCAGTTCGGGCCGCTCGACATAATGTGGTTCGACTTCTCCTACTCCAAGCAGGACTGGGGCTGGTCCAAGGGCAAGGGGGCGAAGGACTGGGACTCGGAGACGCTGCTGAAGATGGTGCGCGAGACGCAGCCGGGGATCATCGTCAACGATCGGCTGGAGATCGGCGGGGACGTCAAGACGCCGGAGCAGTACCAGCCGCGCGGCTGGCTCCAGGTGGACGGCAAGCCGGTGCTCTGGGAGGCCTGCCAGACACTCAACGGCAGTTGGGGCTACGACCGCGACAACCTGGACTGGAAGCCGGTGGACATGCTCGTGCGCATGCTGGTGGACACTGTCTCCAAGGGGGGCAACCTGCTGCTCAACGTGGGTCCCACCGCTCGCGGCGAGTTCGACCCGAAGGCCATCGACCGCCTGCGCGGCATCGGGAAGTGGATGCGCCAGCACGGTCGCGCCATCTACGGCTGCACCGCTTCCGAGTTTACCCCGCCGCCGGACTGCCGCTACACCCAGAACGACAAGCGGCTCTACCTGCACCTGTTCGCCTGGCCCTTCGGGCACGTGCACCTGGACGGGCTGGCCAGCCGAGTGGAGTACGCCCAACTGCTCAACGACGGCAGCGAGGTCAAGATCGTGCCCATCGACCCGCACCAGCAGGCGCAGAACACCACCATGGGCGGCGCCGGAGCGGATACGCTGACGCTGAGGTTGCCGGTGCAGAAGCCGGACGTGGTCGTGCCCGTGATTGAGTTGTTCTTGAAGTAGGGGATGCCGAGAGGCATCCTAGTGGCGGAGGGGCGGTGGCGACTCGCATCGACGTAGACCGGGAGCGGCTCGCCGAGTTCCGTCGCAGGAACCACATCCAGAAGCTCTCCCTGTTCGGGTCAGTGCTGCGACCTGACTTCGGGCCCGGTAGTGATGTTGATGTTCTGGTGGAGTTCGAGCCCGACCGAGTCCCCGGTCTCTCTGGGATAGCGTGCATGGAGTGGGAGCTCTCCGCCATACTCGGCGGGCGGAAAGTAGACCTCCGTACGGCGGAGGATCTGAGCCGGTACTTCCGTCAGCAGGTCGTGGAGGAGGCGGAGCTGCAGTATGCAGAGGGATGATGCCGTCCGCCTGCGTCATATGCTGGATGCAGCGAAGGAAGCTATCGGGTTCGCGCGCGGTCGCACTCGTGCCGATCTCGACTCTGACCGCCAGCTGGTCCTGGCCCTGGTGAAAGCAATCGAGATTGTGGGGGAGGCTGCCAACCAGGTATCGGAGGCCACGCGAGCTTAGCTGCCCATGATCCGCTGGAGCGACATCATCGGTATGCGGCACAGACTGGCGCACGCCGACTTTGACATCAACATGAACGTACTCTGGAGCACGGTACACGACGACCTTCCGCCACTAGTTGATGTGCTCGAGCGGATTGCGCCCGAGCCGCTAGACTAATAGGTCGGACGCCTCGGACATAGCGGACGGGACGCAGCGGCCGTCGGAACCAGTCTCCGGTTTGACTCAGGAGGAACTGATGTCCTTCCTCGATCTAGCCAACAAACGCTACTCTGTCCGCGCCTACAAGCCGGACCCGGTGCCCGACGAAGTCCTGGCACAGGTGATGGAGGCCGCCCGCCTGGCGCCCACCGCCGCCAACCGGCAGCCCTTCCGCCTCATCGTGATCCACACGCGGGGCCGCGAGGAAGACCTCAAGCGCGTCTACGGGCGCGACTGGTTCCTGCAGCCGCCCCTAGTCATCGCCATCGTCGGATTGCCCGACACGGGCTGGGTTCGCGGGTCCGACGGCGCCAACTACACCGACGTCGACGCCGGCATCGTCTTCGAGCACCTCACCCTCGCCGCTGCCGACCTGGGCCTGGGCACCTGCTGGATCGGCGCGTTCGACCCGGTCGCGGCGCGGCAGGTCCTCGGCCTCCCGGACGACGCGCGTCCCATCGCCTTCACGCCTTTGGGCTATCCGGCGGGGGAGTTCCGACCCAAGCAGCGAAAGCCACTGGAGGAGCTGGTCTCCTACGAACGCTGGTGAGGCGAGGGGGCAGATCTAGACTCGAAAGAGCGAACGGTGTGGCCGGCCTCTCGCCTGGATAAGGTCGGTGCGGCGGGTTACAATGAGGGTGCAGGATGATTCGCTGCCGCGACGGCGGCTCCGGCGGAATGACACGGCCTGGGCCCTGCAGTGTGGTTAGCCTGGAGTCCTGGCGGCGTTAGCGATAGGGGAGGTGCACCGTGGCAGTTGTAACCATCTCTCGTGAGCATGGGGCTTTCGGCACCGAGATCGGGCATCTTGTGGCCGAGCGGCTGGGCGGTCGGTACCTGGACCGGGAGCTCATCGACATGGCCCTTCAGTTCGCCGGCCTGCACGTGCCGGAGGCAAGCGAGCCGCCCGCTCCACCGGTGCCCCAGCAGGAGGTGCCCGGTCTGGCCCGGCGCATCCTAGACGCAGTGACCGGTCCACTGTCGGCCGGGCTGCAGCCCTGGCCGCGCTATGCGCCACCCAAGCAGACGGCGGTGGGTGAGGAAGACTCGCTCTTGCGCCAGGCGGTGGGCACCGACGACGCTTACGTGGCGGTGATGAGCCAGGTGCTGGAGAGGATCGTGGAGGAGCAGCCCCACGCCGTGCTGGTCGGTCGCGGCGGGCAGTGCATCCTTGGCGGCCGGCCGGGCGTTCTCAACGTGTTCGTCTGCGGCTCCCTGGCGGACCGCATCCAGCGCGTGGCCGAGGGCGAGAAGCTGGATCGTCAGGATGCGGCCAGTTCCGTGCGTGCCTTCGACGAGGAGCGGTCTCGCTACATCCGCCGCTACTTCGGAGCTGACTGGCAGCGCCCGTCCCTTTACCACCTGACGGTTAACACCAGTTGGCTGAGCATTGACCAAGCCGTCGATCTGATAGTGAAGGCGGCCACATTCGTAGAGCGCGGGGCCTAGTCTCGCCCACGTGAGGTGCCCGGAGGCCATGAGTGGTTTCCGGGCGCTTTCCGTCTCCCCTTACCCCCGGCGCGCTCGGCCGCTCATCCGCTCTGCCCCGGCAGCCGGCTTCATGCCATCACAGCTTCCAGGAGTGCCGCCGATGACCGACCGCGAGCGATTCCTCCAGACGATGGCCTTCGGCCGCCCCGACCGCGTGCCGTACTCCTTCGGGGGGCCGCGGCAGGCCACCCTCTCCGCATGGCGTTACCAGGGCCTGAAGCCGGACGTGAGTCTGCACCGCGAGATCGGCTACGACGACTGGCGCGGCGTGCCCATTGACATGCTGCCGCTGCCCCGCTTCGAGGAAGTGACGCTGGAAGTGCACGGTGACAAGCGCATCTGGATCGACGAGCTCGGCACCACCCGCCTGGATCAGGTCAACCCTGTCACGCCTGGCTTCGTCACCCGGACGTGGGTGGACTTCCCCGTCAAGACGCGCGCCGACTTCCGCCGCATGGCAGAGCGCTATCGCCCCGACGCCCCCGGCCGGTTCGGTAGCGACTGGGCCGGCTACGTGGCCGCCAACAAGCCGCCGCGCGCGCACGTGCTGCGCGGCACGGTCTACGGGCCCTTCTGGCGGGTGCGTGACTGGGTTGGCTTCGAGCGGCTCTGCACCATGTTCCTGGACGAGCCGGCCTTCGTGGAGGAGATGTTCGAGTTCGTGGCCGACTTCACCATTGCCACCTTCGAGCAGCCGGGCGTGGCCGAGCTGGAGATGGACTTCGTCATCATCAGCGAGGACATGGCCTACAAGACCGCCTCAATGATCTCGCCCGCCATGGTGCGCCGCTTCATGGCCCCGCACTACCGCCGCATCAACGACGCCTTCCGCAAGGCGGGCGTCAAGAACATCGTGGTGGATAGTGACGGCCACGTGAGCGAGCTCATTCCCATCTGGATCGATGTTGGCTTTGACGGCTCCTGGCCCACCGAGATCGCCGCCGGCAACGACCCCCTGGCCTACCGCAAGCGCTTCGGCCGGGAGATCGTCCACTTCGGCGGCATTGACAAGCGCGAGCTGCGCTTTGACTTCGCCTGCGTCAAGCAAGAGGTGATGAGCAAAGTGCCCGAGCTGCTGGAACTGGGCGGGTACGTGCCTATGGTGGATCACGGCGTGCCCCCTGACATCCCGGTCCGCAACTTGCTCTACATGGCCGAGCTCATCAAGGCGCTGGCCGAGGGCCGTGATGTGGATCGCGCCAACCTGGACCGTTACCACGACATACTGGGACCGATCCAGCAGGATTGGAGCATGGAGTTGGCCGAGCGCATCGCCATGGCCGACGTGATGGACGAGGGATCGTAGAGGGGCGCTGCCGGCGGGGAATTGCTCCCTGTAGCAGGCCTAGGGATAATGATGTTGTCGTGTTGTAAGGAGGGTTGTATGAAGGTGATCGGATTCGAGCAAGGCGCGGTTACCGTTAACTTGAGCGCCGCCGAGTGCGAGGCGCTGGCCGAAGCCATGGCGGCGACGGGTTCCCCTCTGGGCGATGCGTTTCGCGTCTGTGCCCGCGTGGCCACGGCGCAGAGCCGCAGAGCTCTGACCGTGCGAGTGTTGCGGGCTCCGCTCGCCGCCGTGCGGCAGTCTCGCGCCATTGTCTCGGTGGACTGAGAGGCGCGCCATCACTGCCGGTATTGCTCGCCGATGGCTGGCGGTTCTCGCCCTGGTACTCGTGTGTCTGACGGCGTGCGCCGGCCCGGCCGCGCCTACAGTGACTTCGCCCGATCCCACGTACTCGCCGGCGCCGTCGATCGACGACTCCTGCGCGCCCCTACCGCTGGGAGCCGATGCTTGGGCGGAACGGCTGACCCGGGCCGGGACCGGCATGGGAGAACGGGCCTATCTGGAGGCACTGCTGCGCCAGGCCCAGCGGCTCTCGCCCGCCCTTCGTCGCTGGACGTGGGACGACCTGAGCGCGGCCCTGGCGTCCGATGCCGGTCCCGGCGTGGGCGCCTTGGCCACCGCCTACCTCAACCTGGCCGATGGCCGGCTCCACCGGCTGAGCCTTCCGGCCGGCGACTCCGGTTACGCGAGCGTGGCGGCCTTGCTTCAGGCGGCGGAGTCCCAAATGGCGGGCGGCCGCGTCGACCCATCCCTCTTGGCGACACTGGAGAGCGTGAGCAGCGACGAAGGGCTGGCCCGCCGCGCTTGCGCCCAGTTGGTGCGGGTGCGCTCCCTCGATAGGGTGGAGAGCCTGGTGCGCTGGGAAGACGGGATCACCGAGGCGGTGCTGTTCTCCCGGCCTTCGGCGGATGACTTCCCCTGGCTGGTGACCACGGCGCATCCTTCGCCTGACTACCGCACCCTGGCCCTCGAGACCTGCAGCCTCGAGAGTGGTGGACCCCTGCTGCTACTCGATATGGAGTCCGGCGAGTGGCTGAACGCCAACCGGCAGTACGGTCTGGCGCTGGCAGAGAGCGGCCGGCCGCACCCCGATGACGAGTCGGCTCACTGGCAGGTGATAGATTGGCACCCGGATAGCAGTCATTTGCTGCTGGCTGTGGAGGCGCAGAACCTCGCCTTCTGGCTCGACCTAGGCACTGGGGCGCATCAGCGCATAACCCTGGCCGAGGCGGGCGAGGCCATCGGCGGGGAACGGCACCTGGCCCTGCTGCCCGACGGCAGCGGGATTGCCTACGTCAGCGACGACGGGCACCGCCTCGTCGCCTACCACTTCGCTACCGGGGAGCGGCGCGAGATGCTGCGGCTGGAAGAGGGTGCCGGGCGCATCAACTACCCGCGGTTCTGTCCCGGCGGCGATCGAGTGGCGTTCATCACCGAGCCTGCCGTTGTCGGCAGCCGCCGGCAGTGCAGCCTGGAAGTGGTGGCGCTGGATAGCGGAGAGCGTGAGATCCTGGCGCAGGAGAGCCTCTGCCTGGACTCGCCGCGCTGGTCGCCCGAGGGAGAAGCGGTGGCCCTGAGCGAGAGCCAGTACGGGCCGGGCTCGACCTGGATGCTGGATCCGACGACCGGGGAGTACCTGGTCTCGACGTTGGAGTCTGTTGGCGACTGCCGGTTGCCCACCTTCGCGCGTACGGAGGCAGGACGCGTCACGGCACAGATCTCGGATCTTCCCGCGGAGTGGGCCGCGGCTGTGGGCGAGGCTCTGGCCGGGACGGACACGGCTCACTTCATCCCATGACGCACACCGAGAGAGGCGATGTTCGTTCCCAGTAACGGTCGTGGTCTGCTCCTTTCACTGGCTGCTTTCCCCCTGGTCTACTCGCTCATATTCCTTCCGACCCTAGCGCAGACGGGGCCCCCGCCTACGCCGACGTCCACCCCTACGGCGACGGCAGTGCCCACGGCTACCTCCACTCCCACACCGGTCCCCACCGAGGCGCCCCAGCCATCGCTGGAGCGGACGCCCGTCTTCCGCCATCCGGTGGTGGAGGGTGCGGAAGAAGCAGGCCTCTTCGACCATGACCAGACCCGGGGCTCGGTGGTGTTCTACGACGGCCGCACTAGCCAGGGTGGGTTCTTCTTCGCCTGCCCGGCCGTGGGAGGCGCCACTGTGGGCTGCTCTGAGCCGGCCGCCGACGAGGCCGTCTGCCCCGACCAGGCCGAGATGTGGTACGACAACCACAAGGGCGTGGACTACGAGTACGCCACAGACTGGCGCACCGGAGACTCATGCGACCGGGAGCGCTTTGCCGGCCTCACCGCGCCCGTCTACGCGCCGGCGGCAGGGCGCGTCTCCTACGTGGGCTGGGGTAAGTACAACGGCAACTTCGTCATTCTCAACCATGACCTCAACGGGGATGGCGACTACTCCAACGACGGGCTGCGGTCCTACTATCTCCACTTCGCCGACGACGGCATCGCCGTCTACCAGGGGCAGATCGTGGCTGAGGGGGACCTGTTGGGCACCGGCGGCATGACCGGCCTGTCGTGGACGCCGCACCTGCACTTTGAGGTGCAACGGTACATCGACGGCGCCTGGCGGTCGGTGGATCCGTTCGGCTGGTACGGCGACGGCGACGATCCGTGGCCCTACCTGAACTACCCCCTGTGGCGGGAAGACGCCCCGTGACGCGATCGACTCAGTTGCTGCTGGCGCTCCTGGCGACGGCAGCCTTTTTTGGAACGGCCTGCCTGGCCTCAAGCTACGTCGACACCATTCTCTCTCGAGTGATCCAGACGGTTCCCAGCACTCAGACCGCGCCGTACGAGCCGGCCGGACCGTCCTCAGTGCCTTCGCCCATCGCACCCGCTGTCTCCACCTTCACTCCAACGGCGACGGCCAGCGCCACTCCGAGCCCTACCCCGAGCCCCACGCCGACGCCCGCCTTCCGCCCGGTCGAGCCCGCGGTGGAGCTGACGGGCGTGGTGCATGCCTGGCAGACGTGGAACAACTGCGGCCCGGCTACGCTCTCGATGTACCTGAGCTACTGCGGCCTTGACCTCACCCAGACGGACATCGCCGCCGTCCTGCGACCTAACCCAGACGACAAGAACGTGAGTCCGGAGGAGTTGGCCAATTTCGCCCGGGCGCAGGGGCTGCAGGCGCTGGTGGGCTACGACGGCACGGCGGAGCAGTTGCGGCTGCTGCTGAGCAACGGCATACCGGTCATCATCGAGACCTGGCACGAGCCCGAGCCCGGCGACGGCATGGGGCACTACCGGCTACTGGTGGGCTACAACGACGCGGCCCGACACTGGATCGTCTACGACTCCTACGATACGGTGAACCTGCGCGGTGCCGACCCCTACCTGGGGCTGGCGACCCCTTACGATGAGGTGGAGAGTCTGTGGCCCGCCTTCAACCGCGTCTATGTGGTGGTGTACGACCCGGCGCTGGAACCGGTGGTGCGCGGCATTGTGGGCCCCGAGGTTGGCACGCCGGCGATGTGGGAGGCGGCCCTGGCGCATGCCGAGGCCGAAGTGGCGGCGCGGCCCGACGACGTGTTCGCATGGTTCAACCTCGGCTCCAGCCTGACCCACCTCGGTCGCATGGCGGAGGCGACAGAGGCCTACCGGCAAGCGGAGGCCATCGGCTGGCCCAAGCGCATGCTCTGGTACCAGTTCGAGCCGTACCAGGCCTTCTACGAGCAGGGGGAGCACGACACGGTCATCCGCTTCTCCGACCAGGTCATGGCGCTGACGGACCAGATCGAGGAAGTGTGGTACTGGCGGGGCCGGGCTCTGGCCGGTCGCGGCGAGGCCGATGCGGCTCGAGCTGCGTTCGAGCGCGCCCTGGCGCTCAACCCCGGGTACCGGCCGGCGCTCATGGCGCTGGAGGAGGTTGGATAATCGCGGGGCCTGGAGCGGGAGGGGTGGCGAGCGCCAATGAAAGGGCCCCGACGGGAGTCGGGGCCTTGTGCGTCAAGGAAACGCGCCCTACAGGGTGAACTCCTCGTGGGGAGCGGGAACGGAGACGGCGGGTAGTCCGCGCTCCTTGAGCGCCGCCGACAGAGCGAGGGTCGCCTCGTCCTCGCCGTGCACGAGGAAGATGCGCTTCAGGCGACCGGTCTCGGCGGCTTTCTCCGCGTGGCGAACGAGCCCCTCATGGCTGGCGTGGGCGCTGTAGCCCTGGATGCTGGCCACCTGCGCCCGCACCGGGTACTCCTCGTCGAAGATGCGAGCGGTGGGAGAACCCTCTTGGATGCGACGCCCCAGCGTGTGTTCCGCCTGGTAGCCCACGAAGAGCACCGTGTTGCGCTTGTCCTCCAGGTTGTTCTTGAGGTGGTGCAGGATGCGCCCGCCTTCCGCCATGCCGGAGGCACTGATGATAATCGCCGGCTCGCGGAGGAAGTTCAGCTCCTTGGAGTCATCCACTCGGCGCACGTAACGCACGTGGTTGTGGCCGAGCGGACCGTACTGATCCTTCTCCAGCAGCTCTTCCATCTCCTTGTCGTAGCACTCCGGATGCAGCCGGAAGATCTCGGTGGCATCCACGGCCAGGGGGCTGTCCACGAAGATGGGCAGGTCGGGAATCTTGCGCTCCTGGCGGAGCACGTAGAGGTCGTAGACGATCTCCTGGGTGCGGCCCACGGCGAAGGCGGGGACGATCACCTTGCCACCGCGGTTGTAGGTCTCGTTGACAGTGCGGCGCAATATGGCCTTGGCCTCATCGGGGCTCTGGCTGGGACGGCCGCCGTAGGTGCTCTCCATGATGAGGTAGTCCACATCCTCGATGTTCCGTGGGTCGCGCAGGATGGGCACATCGGGTCGGCCTAGGTCGCCGGTGTAGCCCAGACGGACGCGATGGCCCTTCTCCTCGAGGTCCAGGATGGTCAGGGCCGAGCCGAGGATGTGACCGGCATCGCGGAAGGTGACGCTGGCTCCGTCGGCTACCGGGAAAGACCGTCCGTAGTTGATGCTGACGAACTGGTCCATGCTGGCGTCGGCATCGGCACGGGTGTAGAGCGGTTCTACCCGCGGCTCCTTCTTGCGGTCCTTCCGCCGGTTGAGGTAGGCGGCATCCTCTTCCTGGAGATGGGCCGAGTCGCGGAGCATAGCGGTGCAGAGATCGCGCGTGGCCGACGTGCACCAGATGTTGCCGTGGAAGCCCTTCTGAGTGAGCGTGGGGATGTTGCCGGAGTGATCGATATGAGCGTGGGAGAGGACGAGGACGTCGGCCTTTCCGCCGAGGGCTGCCTGCTCGACATTGACGTGATAGGCCTCGCCGCGGTGCCCGTGGGTCAGACCGCAGTCCAGCAGAATCCTGCTCCCGTTCACCTGGAGCATATGCATGGAGCCGGTGACCTTCCGGGCTCCGCCTACGAAAGTGAGCTTCACTGCTCTTCTCCTCTAGCGATCGTGCGGACAAATGGGAGGGGCACGGAATTCACCGTACCCCCGCGCCTTGCGTCTAGGTTGGTGCGCGACGTTGGAACACGCTAAAGCTTGGCGACCTTCGGCTCCGGCACCCAGTCATGGGGCAGAGGTAACCGCACCTCCTTGCCTTCCTGGGCGGACTTGTACACCGCCATGACCAACTCCAGGGTCTCGAGGCCGTCACGGCCGGACACCATGGGCTCGCGATCCTCGCGGATGGCGTCAACGAAGTCCTGGATCACCGGCACGTGGTAGCGATGTCCTATGGCGCCCGGGTCCGAAGCACCGGTAGGCAAGGCGTCGCCGCCGGTCTGGGATTCCTGCCCCTTGACGGCCCACTGGGTGATGTCCGAGCCTTCGAGGACGGCAGAGCCCAGGGTGCCGTGCACGTCGAGGCGCTCCGGATAGCCCGGGTAGGTGGCGGTGCTAGCCTGCAGCACACCCAGGGCGCCACTCTCGAACTCGAAGAGGGCGTCGACCAGGTCCTCTACTTCGATGTCGTGGAGGGCGGTGCGCCGGCGAGCAAACACCGACCGCACCGGGCCGCCCACCCACTTCATCAGGTCGACCATGTGGACGCCCTGGTTGATGAGGGCGCCGCCGCCGTCCATGGCCCAAGTGCCGTGCCAGGGGCTATCGGAGTAGTAGGTAGGGTCGCGATACCACTTCACGTAGGCGTCGCACTGCATTAGGCGACCGAAGTCTCCGCCGCTGACGCCGGCATGGAGGCGCCGGCCGGCGTCGGTGAAGCGCTTCTGGAAGATGACGGCCACCTTGGCGCCGCTGGCCTCACCGGCCTCGACGAGGCGCTGCCCGGCGGGCAGGGTGATGTCGATGGGCTTCTCTACGAGGACGTGCTTACCCGCTTCGGCCACCATGGTTCCGAGCTTGGCGTGGAGGCCGCTGGGGACGCAGACATGCACGGCGTCGACGTCGTCGCGTTTGAGGGCCTCGCCGAGATCATACACCGCCGGAACGCCGAACTCGTCTGCCAACTTGTCGGCTCGGTCCTTAGCGGCGTCAATTACCACGGAGAGTCGGGCATTTGAGACTTCGGCGATGGCGCGAGCGTGGATCCCGCCGATGAGCCCGCTACCCAGTATGGCCAGGTTAACTACATCAGACACGAGCACTCCTCCGTAGGGGTGAGGTGTTCATCCTCATGGACAAGGCATGTCGCATTATAGCGCTGCGCCCCGGCCGGGCAAGGCACGGCCCGCTACAGCGGCAGTCCCAGGATGGACATAATGCGGCCGTAGGCGCGTTGAAGCATGCCCTGGATGAAGTCGACGGTGTACCGGTACTCGTCAATGGGCCGGCCGATGGGGTCTTCCACGTCGCGGGGATCATCCGCCAGTTCGCCCAGTGTGTGGACCTTGGGGGCAGCCTCGGGGCTTTCGATGGTGATGGCCTCGGCCACGCTGCGCTCCAGCGCCACCACCAGGTCGGCCCGCTTGATGTCCTGGATCAGCAGGTTGTGAGCCCGGTGGTCGGTTATGTCGAGTCCCCGTTCCTGCATGACCTTCTGCGCGTCGAGCGTGGCTGGCTGGCCCTCGGAGGCCCAGATGCCGGCCGAGGTCACCCGCAGACGGCCCTCATGCCCGTGGGAGCGCACCATGTCCCGCAGGAGGGCAACGGCCATGGGCGACCGGCAGGTGTTGCCTTTGCAGACGAAGAGCACTTCCTTCACTGGAGCGGAATCTCCTTCGGCCCGACGGCGTCGCCCAGAAGGAACAGGCCGCCGGACACCAGACAGTGTCCACCCATGACCACGGGGACGCCGCAGTTCTGGGCCGCTGTCGTCATATCCCGCAGCCAGGGATCGCTGATCTCCTCGGCCAGGCCGAGGTCGGCATAGAAGCGGTCCTCGGCACCGGGCCACTGACGATGGTGAGCCATCAGGACTCGCGTGTCGAGTATGAGGCCGCCCGCCAGCTGGCTCAGCATGGAGAAGGTGGCGGGGAAGCCGGACATACCGGCCAGGAAGCCGAGCAGCGAACGCACTTCTCCCCGGGCGAGGCGTCCGCTGGCGCGCATGCCTCGCTCTTCGCTGATGATGCGCGTCTGGCAGGCGGCCTTCTGCGCCAGGTAGGCCCAGGAGTGGTGGGAGATGCGGCCGTAGCAGAGGACCGTCTCCTCAAAAGAACGCAGCACCCGCATGAGGCTAGGCAAAGGGATGGTCTCGATGGGGGCGCGGGCCAGCAGGTCGGCCATGCTCGGCCCCACGCCGGGCGCGAGCGACAGCAGCGCCAGGTCGGTGGGCGTGTCGATGTCGAACGTGGTCTCGACGCTGCGGGGCAGTTCGGTGACGGCCAGGCCGGTGCGGCGCAGTTGCCAGGCTAAGTCGTTGTCCGTGTCGGGCGGGGCGATGCCCAGCAGGGCGGAGCCGGGGTTCCAGCCGATGAAGTCGCAGGAGTGGATGTTGTTGGTGATGGCGACGTGGTCGCCCTGGGAGAGGTGGAGGCGCATCGTCTCGAGGGTGGCCGCGCCGAGGAGCGGGAGCCCGCCGCCCAGATAGAGGACGGAGTATTCGTGCAGCCGGCAGTCGTCGACCACCCGCTGCAACTCGCGGCCGAAGTGGATGTACTCGGTGTGGCTGTGGACGCGCTCCACCGGTACGGCAGCCTGGAGGACGTCCGGTTGGTTGGAGCAGACAATGACGCGGTCCCACTTGCCCGACCCAATGCGGGTGAGCAGGTCCTCCGTGGCGGCGAGGCGCCCCTCCTGTACGAGGCGGCGAACGTCGTTGGCCTCGGAGTAGCCGTACATGACAACGATGGCAGTAGGGCGGGGCACCTTTCCTCCGGCGCCGGTATTGGCGAGCGAGGCGAGCTGATCGCCCCCGCGCCTGAGGAGCTCTGCCTCGTCCTAGTGGGACGCCGGGCGCCCTGAGGAGCGCCCGACGCAAGTGAGACCGTTAGGAGTGCCTAGGACAGCTGCGGATCGAGCAGACCGAAGTTGCCGTCCAGACGCTGGTAGACGACGTTGACGCGGTCGTTAGTAGCGTTCCAGAAGACGAAGAAGGTATGGCCGAGGAGTTCCATCTGCTCGATGGCCTCTTCCGGGCCCATGGGGCTCAGGGGGAACTGCTTGACGCGCACGATGCGCGAGGCCTCCTCCGTCTGCAGTTCCTCCAGCACTTCGTCCGGGAGGGGCAGGGCCTCGCCCTCTTCCTGCAGGAGGAGATCCTCCTCGAGGCGGGCGTCGGCGCGGGCAGCGGCGCGGGCCTGCAGATCGGCCTGGCGGGCGCGGGAGTAACGCTTGCCCTTGAAGCGGGCAATCTGCCGGTAGAGGACGTCCACCACGGCGTCGATGGCCTGGGTGGCATCCGACCCGCGTTCCTCGCCGCGGATGGTGACCTTTCCGCCCCAGCAGGTGACCTGGGCGACGAAGCGGCTACCGGCATTCTTGATGGGCTCACGACGCAGCTCGATACGCGCTTCCTTGAGGATGGGGAGGTAGCGGTCCAGCTTGCCGATCTTGTTCTCAACGTAGCTCTCTAGCTGTTCGGTAAGTTCGATGTCTCGTGTTCTGATGTTGATTGCCAACATGACCCTAATCCTCCAGCGGTATCCACCGGTTTGCTTCACGTGCCCGGCGGGTCGGCCCCAGAGACTGCGGTCCGGGGACCAGATTATAGGCGTCGCGGTTGCCGGCTGTCAACGAGTGGCGGCCCTCGGCGACCCGACGGCAAGGGAGAGCTGCAAGTTGCGGTCCACGCACGGCGCGGGCGCGAGCGCCCCGATCGACGGTGCCGCCGGCTCGTGCTAGACTCGCCCGAGTATTCAGCCGCCGATCTCAGCGGTTCCGACCGGTGACGCCGGCGCCCATCGGGCCGGCCGACCTACCGCACCAGCGCCACTAGTTGGAGGTGAGTGCATGAGTGTTGTGTCGCAAGAGAGATTGGTTGTCGCCCCTGCAGAGATGGTCGCCCACTTCGACAAATGGGAGAAGACCAAGGACATCATCGACCAACTGGTCGACCTGGTGCTCAACTATCGCCAGAGCGGGCACCCGGGAGGGTCGCGCTCCAAGGTCCATATGCTGCTCGCCACGTTGCTCTCCGGCACTATGCGCTGGGACATCCGGCACCCCGAGAAACGCTTCGCCGACCGGTTCATCTTGGTGGGTGGGCACACCATCCCGCTGATCTATTCGACCCTCGCCGTCTTCAACGAGGCGCTTCGGCTCAAGCTGGAGCAGACCGGCGACGAGCGCTACCGCGTGCCGCGAGCGGAGGAACGGGCGCTCTACTGGCAGGACTTGCTTACCTTCCGACGACGCGGCGGCCTCTCCGGCCACGCGGAGATGGAGGGCAAGACCCTGTTCCTGAAGTTCAACACCGGCCCCACCGGACACGGCAGCCCGGCGGCTGCGGGCGAGGCCCTGGCGCTGAAGCGGGCGGGCGCCGGCGAGGTGCGCGTCTTTGCCTTCGAGGGCGAGGGCGGCCTCACGGCGGGCGGCTCCCACGAGACGATGAACTCGGCCTGGGGGCTGGCGCTGGACAACCTCTACTTCGTGGTCGACTGGAACGACTTCGGCATTGACGAGCACCCGGTTAGCAGCGCCGTCTATGGCTCCCCGGCCGACTGGTTCGGCAGCCACGGCTGGCGCGTCTTCGGCACGGAGGAGGGTAGCGACTGGCGCGCGGTGACGACGACGCTGCTGCAGATGACCGGCAGCGACAACCCCAGCCATTCGCCTAGCGTCGCCTGGATGCGGACGCGCAAGGGGCGCGGCTACCTCAAGTACGACGCTGCATCCCACGGGGCGCCGCACAAGATGAATTGCGAGACCTTCTGGGACACGAAGCGCGAGTTCGCCGAGCGCTACCAGTGCCAGTTCACCAACTACTGCGGCGAGCCGCCCGAGTCGTTGGACGACATGCGCGAGGAGTTCGCCTGCAACCTGGAGGCGGTGATTGGCGTCCTGCGGACAGACCAGGAGCTGGTTGACTACCTGGCCGATCGCCTGGTGGCGCTGGGTGACAGCGTCCCGGAAAGCCTGCCCGGGTGTCGCCTGGGCGACAAGTCCCCCTTCGCCGACAAGCGCATCTACGACTACCGCTCCTACCCGGCGGACATGTGGGCGAAGCCGGGGGCCTCGGTGGCGACGCGCAACGCCCTGGCCAAGTGGGGCGCCTGGGTCAACGCCCTGGGAGCGAACGAGTACGGCCGGCCCCTGTTCCTGGCCGCCTCCGCCGACCTGGCCGAGTCCACTAACATCAGCGGCTTCGCCAAGCCCTACGGCGACTTCAAGGGCTACGGCTGGCACGAGCGCTACGGTTCGCCCGAGGGGACCTTGCTGCCGCAGGAGATCACCGAGTTCGCCAACGCCGGCATCATCGCCGGGCTGGCCAGCGTCAACTTCTCCGCCGACCCGGAGAAGGAGTTCGACGGCTTCTGGGGCGCCTGCTCGACCTACGGCTCCTTCTCCTACCTCAAGTACGGCCCGCTGCGCCTGTTCAGCCAGATGGCACAGGACTGCCAGTGGAAGCTGGGCAAGGTGCTGTGGGTGGCCGGGCACTCCGGTCCGGAGACGGCCGACGACAGTCGCACCCACTTCGGCATCTTCGCCCCCGGCGTGACGCAGATGTTCCCCCGCGGTCACGTGATCAACCTGCACCCCTGGGAGTACAACGAGGTGCCGGTCCTCCTGGCGGCGGCGCTGGCGCGACCGGAGCCCATCGTAGCGTTGCACTTGACGCGGCCGGCCATTGTCACTCCGGACCGCGAGGCGCTGGGCATGCCGTCGCACTTCGAGGCTGCCCGCGGTGCCTACGTGGTGCGGGACTACCGGCCCGGCGTTCCCCGTGGGGGCACGATGATCGTCCAGGGCACCAGCGCCATGGTGAGCATCACCAAGCTGCTGCCGCGGCTGGGCGAGGAGGGGCCGAACGTCAAGATCGTGTGCGGCACCAGCCCGCAGTTGTTCGCCCGGCAGCCGGAGGAATACCGGAATAGGGTGCTGGCGCCCGAAGACCGGCTCGACTCCACGGTTCTGACGACGCAGGCCCGCTGGCTGATGCACGACTGGATCTTCAACGACCTGGCGGAGGAGTACGCCCTGTCGGCAGACTGGGACGACCGCTGGCGCACCGGTGGCACGCTGGAAGAGGTCCTCGACGAGGCGCGCCTGACGCCGGAGTGGGTCCTCAAGGGCCTGACGCGCTTTGCCGAGGAGCGGGAACGGCGGCTCGAGCGGCTGGGGTCGGCGCTGGAACGCGCTCGGTCGGGCTAGGGAGCCGAGACTCTCTCGCTCTCCTCAAGCCCGGAGTCTTCCCTACCGATACGCCCGCAGGTGAGGCCGCGCTGCGAGAGGAGGCCGCCGTGACGGGTAACATCCTGGTGATCGAGGACGATGTCGAGCTGGCCGGGCTCTACGCCTTTGTGCTGCGGCTGGAGGGACACACTGTCCACCTGGCCCACAACGGCGAGGAAGGCCTGGACCTGTGGCGGCGGCTGGACCCCGACCTGATTGTGCTGGACATCATGCTGCCCGGCATGGACGGCTGGGAGATCTGCCGCGCGGTCCGTAAGGAGAGCGCCGTGCCCATCCTGGTGCTGAGCGCGCGGACCTCCGAAGTGGACATGGTTCGCGGCCTAGTGCTGGGCGCCAACGAGTATCTCTGCAAGCCCTTCGCAGTGTTCGAGCTTGGTGTCACCGTGTCCGAGCTGCTGGAGGCCGCTACGCCGCGCCGACGGGTCTCCCGCCCGGCCTGAGACGAGTGGGTGCCGTGGAGGAGGAGCCGGCCAGGGCCGGCTCCGCCGCCGCCGGGCCCCTAGTCGTCGAAGTCGGGGCTGTCGTCCTTCTCGTGCTTGCGAATGCCCTTGGCGATCCCGTCCAGCAGCTGCTTCCACACTTCCGGCCGCTCCGTACGGCAGCCGGCCAGCATTGCCTGCACCTCCGTCGCTTGGGCCGCCGCCTCCGCCACCACCAGTGGCGGCTCCGAGTGGGACACGACGGTGAACAGCTTCAGCCGCTTGCTGCTGGTCGTCGCGAGCACGCCCCGGGCGGCCATCAGGCTCTGGATCAGGCCGACGGCATCTCCGAAGGGGTTGCTGCTGTCGGAAGACCAGAGGCCGTGGACGATGCGGGGGATCTCGTGTTGCTGCTTCGCGCTGAGGTCGAAGGCGGCCTCCCGCAGGCGGCTTTCCAGACAGTCGGACGGGAACGGGTCGGCCCTGCCGGGGAGCGGATCGGCGTAGAGGGCATCCACCGTGCGTAGGCCCAGGAGCGCTTTCTTGGAGCGCAGGTTGAGGCTCAGGAGGCCGGCCTTCTCCACAGCCAGGAAGGCGGCGGCATAGGACAACTGCGCCAGCTCGGGCACGGAGGCCTTGATCTCGATGCCGGAGGAGCGGAAGTAGTTCAGGCGGCCGGCCGGCGGGGCGAACTGGTCGCGGGCGAGGAAGATCACTTCACTTGGAAGTAGGCTGGACCCGGGGGCAGAGCTCGGCATGGCGTACTCCTCCTCTCGCGCGCCCCGTCCGCGGAGCGGCATGATGTTGTCGTAGCAGAATCGTTGCCACCGTTGCGGCTGCAGCGGCACCAGCCGAGTCCTCGTCACGCCGTCGGGTCACCTGCATCTTGGCCAGCCGAGGTCATGCTGAGCCGCTCCTTGTCATTCCGAGCCAGGTCGCGCCGAAGCCGTGAACGCGGCGAGGGATCTACGCTCAGCATCCGGTAGATTCCTCGGCCCGACGGACGACTGGAGCGGTCGCCTGCCGGGCCTCAGAATGACACGGGGAGGCTGTGATGCCGGCCCTGGGGTGCGCACCAATCCCAACAACTGCCGTCCTACCCAAGCCGCAGTCATTCAGGTCGACCACGCGATTACGTTTGACAGCCCTGCCGGAGCGATGGTACGCTATCCGGCAATTTTACCGCCGCCCGGGGCGAGCGCGATCCACTGCCTCTCCCGCGGCCCAAGCTCAGGAGGTGACCGCCCATGAGCTGCGAGTTCCCGGCACGCGAGGCCCTAACCTTCGACGACGTCCTACTCGTGCCCCAGAAGTCCGCGATCCTCCCCTCGGAAGTCAGCCTTCAAGTCCAGGCAACGGCCGGTCTTGGCCTCAACATTCCCATCCTGTCGGCGGCCATGGATACGGTGTCGGAGTCGCGTATGGCCATTGCGATGGCACGCGAAGGCGGTGTCAGCATCCTGCACCGCAACATGACGGTGGAGCGGCAGGCCGAGGAGGTGGACAAGGTCAAGCGCAGCGAGTCGGGCATGATCGTGGATCCCATCACCTTGGGCCCCGATGCCACCCTGGCCGAGGCTGAGGCCATTATGAGCCGGTATCATATCTCCGGCGTACCCATTGTACGGGACGGCAACCACCTGGTTGGCATCCTCACCAATCGCGACGTCCGATTTGCCGAAGACCTGACGCGGCCCGTCAGCGAGTTCATGACGGCCGAAGGTCTGGTTACCGCTCCCATCGGCACTACGCTGGAGCAGGCCAAGGCCATTCTGCAGCGCCACCGCATCGAGAAGCTGCCCCTGGTGGACGAGGACTTCGTACTTCGCGGCCTCATCACCGTCAAGGACATCCAGAAGAAGCTGGACTTCCCCCGCGCTGCCCAGGATAGCAAGGGGCGGCTGCTGGCGGGGGCCGCGATCGGCGTAAGCGGCGATGCCAAGGAGCGGCTGGACGAGTTGGTACGCGCCGGGCTGGATGTGCTGGTCATCGACACCGCTCACGGTCATACCAAGAACGTGGTGGCAATGACGGAGTACGTCAAGAGCCGGCACCCGCACTTGCAGCTCATCTCCGGGAATGTGGTCACGCGCGAGGGCACGCTCGACCTTATCGCTGCCGGCGCCGATGCGGTGAAGGTCGGCGTGGGAGCAGGCTCCATCTGCACCACCCGGGTGGTGGCGGGCGTGGGCGTTCCGCAGATCACGGCGATCTGGGAGTGCGCCCGGGCGGCGGCAGAGAAGGGCGTTCCGGTGATAGCCGACGGCGGCATCAAGTACTCGGGCGACATCGTGAAGGCGCTCGCCTCCGGGGCTAACTCGGTGATGTTGGGCAACCTGCTGGCCGGGCTGGAAGAGAGCCCGGGCGAGGTGGTGCTGCTGGAGGGCAAGTACTTCAAGGACTACCGCGGCATGGGCTCATTGGGGGCCATGGCCGGGCTGGGACGCGATCGTTACGGCGCCGGCATGGGCACTGCCCTCACTAAGATCTCCCCGGAGGGCATCGAGGGGCGCGTCCCCTACAAGGGTCGCCTGGCCGACTACGTTCAGCAGATGCTCGGCGGAGTTCGCTCCGGCATGGGCTACGTGGGCGCGAGCAGCATACCCGACCTGCAGGCGAAGGCGCAGTTCGTGCGCATCACCAGCGCCGGGCTCATCGAGTCGCACCCGCACGACGTGATCATCACCAAGGAACCGCCCAACTATCAGGTCTGGCGGTAAAGTCTCGATCCGCGGCGTCACTCGCGCTCACGCGGAGCCGGTTGGCCGGCTCCGCGTTCCCACTAGTTAGGAGTCCAGATGCGCCTCACCGGTGCGGCGGATAGGACTGCTCCAGACGGCCGGCTGCTGCGGCCCGGGCGGCCACGGGTGGGCTCGTGAACCTAGTGACGCTGACCGTTGCCTGGTTCGTCGGCCTGTTCCTCATGTGGCGAGTGCGCACCGTCCCTAAGCAGGAGCCGGCCGGCGCGGACCACGGGCCGCCGCGCGTGTCGGTGGTCATCCCCGCCCGCAACGAAGCGCACAACCTCCCCCGCTTGCTGGCCTCGCTCTCCCAGCAGGCGCTTGCGCCTCACGAGGTGCTGGTGGTAGACGACGATTCCAGCGACGACACCGCCGCCGTGGCCCGGTCGCTGGGAGCCACGGTCATCGGCTCCGGTGGGCCCGCCGATGGGTGGATGGGCAAGGGGTGGGCATGTTGGTTGGGGGCACAGGCCGCCACCGGCGACCTGCTCCTTTTCCTGGATGCCGACGCCTGGCTGGAGCCGGAGGCAGTGGCCGACCTCGCCCGCCTACAGCAGCACCGTGGCGGGCTGGTGACGGTTCAGCCCTACCACGTGACGGTCCGCGCCTACGAGCAGCTGTCGGCCTTCTTCAACATTGTGCTCATGGCCGGACTCAACGCCTTCACGCCCTTGGGCGAGCGAGTGCAGCCGGGCGGAGGGTTCGGTCCCTGTGTGATGTGCCGGCGGCAGGACTACTTCCGCGTGGGTGGGCACGCTGCCTCCAGGTGCGCCATGCTGGAAGACCTGGCCCTGGCCCAGGCCTTCGCCGAGCACGGGCTTCCGGTGGGCTCCTTCGGAGGCCGCGGCACCGTCTCCTTCCGCATGTACCCGGACGGGCTACGCTCCCTGCTGGAGGGCTGGACCAAGAACTTCGGCCAAGGCGCCGCCTGCCTCAGCCCCGTCATGCTCCTGCTCTCCGTCGCCTGGGTCTGCGGATGCTTCGGGGCCGCCTTTGACCCGCTGTTGCGGCATGCCTGGCTGGATGCAGGGCTGCTCGTCGCCTACGGACTCATCTACTCCGCCTACGCAGCGCAGGTCTGGTGGATGCTGCGGCGGATCGGGCGCTTTCGGGTGGCGACGGCGGTTCTCTTCCCGGTTCCGCTGTTGGCGTTCGGCCTGGTGATGGCGGTGTCTCTCTTCCTGAAGGTCGTGGTGGGGCGGGCGGTCTGGAAGGGACGCGTCGTGCCCATCGGTGGGCGAGGCTGAGCGGTTGCTGCCCCTGGTCGAACTCTCCCCACTGCCCCTGATACTGGCCAACGCCGGCGCCTGGTTCGCGTTCCAATTCGTCATCGGTTACCTGGTGGCGCGGCTGGACGGGTCGCGGCTCGACTCGGAGGGCGCGCTGTTCCGGTCGCGACGCTGGGAGGAGGGCGGTCGCTTCTACCAGCGGCACTTCCGGGTGCGGCGGTGGAAGGCGTTGCTGCCTTCCGGCGGCAAGGTGTTCGGGGACTTCTCGCTTTCCCGGGTGGAGTCTTCCGGCGGAGTCTACCTGCGGCGCTGGCTGGCCGAATCCTGTCGCGCCGAGCTATCGCACTGGCTTGCCCTGCTGCCCGTCGTCTTCCTCGGCCTCTGGAATCCACCGGTGGGCTGGGCCATCAACCTGGCCTACGCCGTCGTTGCCAACCTCCCCTGCATCATCAGCCAACGGTACAACCGGCCGCGGGTGTGGTCCGTGATGGAGAGGCGGGGACTTCGCGCGAAGTGTGTGCCCAAGGCGGCCTGAGAGGCCCTTGCCGCGGGTGGGGCCGCGTGCCAGAATGAACGGCAGACGCGTCAATCCTCGGGCCTGGAGGTCCTATGCTTCCCATTGACATGCCGCTGGAGGAGCTCAAGCAGTACCGCCCCCCGCTCACGAAGGAACCGGACTTCGACGCCTTTTGGCAGCGCACCATCGGCGAGGCGCGTCTGCAGCCGCTGAACCCGGCGATGGAGCCGGTGGACGACTTCCCCGTGCCCGAGGTGGAGGTGTTCCGCGCCAGCTACGACGGCTTCCGCGGCGGCCGGTCGGTGGGGTGGTACCTGCGCCCGCGGAACCGAACCGCCGGGGAGAAGCTGCCGGCGATGGTGGTCTTTCACGGTTACAGCGGCAACAAGGGCCAGGCGCATCAGTACCTGCATTACGCTCTCCAGGGGTACTCCGTGCTGGCACTGGACGTGCGCGGCCAGTCCGGCGAGAGCTCCGACGCCGGGCGCTACGACACCGGGCACGTCTCCGGCTGGATGACCATGGGCATTCTGGACCCGGAGCGCTACTACTACCGCGGCGTCTACATGGACTGTCTCCGCGCGGCCGACCTTATGGCCTCGCTGCCTGAGGTGGATGCCTCGCGCATGGGCGCTACCGGCATCAGCCAGGGCGGCGGGCTGGCGCTGGCGGCGGCGGCCCTGAGCGGTCGCTTCTCCCTGACCATGCCCGACGTCCCCTACCTCTGTCACTATCGCCGGGCGCTGGAGGTGGCACAGCAAGGGCCGTACCTGGAACTGAGCAACTTCTTCCGCGTCTTCCCGGAGAGGGAGGAAGAGGCCTTCCGCACGCTTTCCTACTTCGACAACTTCAACCTGGCAGATCGCATCAGCTGCCCGGTGCTGATGTCGGTGGGGCTGATAGACCTGATCTGCCCGCCATCCAGCATCTACGCCGCCTTCAACTACATTCCGGCGGCGGAGAAGCACATGGCCATCTACCGCTACCACGCCCACGAGATACCGCCCTACCACGTAACGGAGCAGATCCGCTGGGCGAGCCGTTACCTGCGCGGCCTGGACGTGTAGCCAGGCGCCCGGGCCGGCGCGGCAGTCTTGGCGGGGAGGACGACCGCATGGACCGCAGCTACAGCAGTCTGGAACAACGGATGGTCCAGTCTTACCTGGACACGCTGCCCCCCTTCACCCCGGCCGCTGACGGGCCGGCGCCGGCGGAGCAGGAGCGGTTCCACCACCTCATCAGGAGCCTGTACGAGCTGCTCTGGGCGGAGCCGCAGCTTCTGGTGAGCCGGTTGCACGAGGACGACGCCCATCCTAACCGCGCTACCGCTGCGTCGTACGGGAAACCGGATCTCAAGATCAACATGCGGAAGGCGCTCAAGGCGGTGGACGGGCTCCTGGAGACCATGCGCCGCTTGGGCCAGGACCCGGACTCCGCCAAGATCAGCCGGAGACAGGGGGCGATCCTGGCGCGACTGGGGGTGGACCCGGCGGGCCCGCTACCGACCGCATGGACGTGGATGGCGACCCGGCCCGGCGGTACGCTGCTGACCTTCTCGCGCTGTCTCTTCCAGGACGGGTACCCCTACGCGGCCGAGGTGTACGCCCGGCTGCTCGGAGAGACTTCCTTCCGCCGGCTGGAATCCTCGCTGCTGGCGCAGGGCTACACTCGCTTCGAGTGCCTGGACGGCACCATGTCGCTGGACTACGCCAACCTGGCCTGGGACCCGGAGCCGCCGCGCGGCGGCAGTCTCTACAAGATTCGTCACCCGGGAATCGCTTGTAGCTACGACCCTTACTTCGCCCATTCGGCAAGGCTGGGGCTAGCCATCCCGGGGGGAATGAAGCCCTTCTTGGACCAGTTCGACCTCGCCGAGGAGTCGGTCAAGGACTTCATGTGGGAGCACACGAACCGCTGTAGTGGCTGCCGTTACTGCGTGCAGACGGACAAGACGGGGACCCGGCCGCTGGCCGCCATTCCAGTAGAGCACCGGGGGGAGACTCGTCGCCTCTGCCCCTACTATCCGGGCTTCTCTTACCGCTGGACGGCCCTCGACGAAGGGCTGGTGGACAACCTGATCGGCATGCTGGCGTTCATGGAGGAGGTCGGCGCGGCCGGCGACTCCTAACCCGGAAGGTAGGCCATCCGTGTCTTCGCCAGCCGGGGTCTCAGCAGGGAGTGAGGAGTGTTGGCTTCGCGCTCTCGTGCGCTTAGGCAAGGGGTAAGGTACTCTGAGGGGGCTCCCGCAACTTGCAGGAGCGGCACTGGTCGGTCTCTCACGGCCGATAGACAGGAGCGGATGCCTTGGACAACCTCTACACCGCGATCGTGCAGCAGCGAGGCGATTGGTGGATTGGCTGGGTAGCTGAAGTGCCCGGCGTCAACTGCCAGGAGCGGACTCGTGAGGCCCTCCTCGAGAGCTTGAGGCTGACGTTGCGTGAGGCGCTTGAGCTCAACAGGGAGGATGCAATCGCCTCGGCAGGCGAGGACTTCCAGGAAGACGTCATCGCGGTATGAAGCGCCGCGACCTCTTGCGGCATCTCCGCGAGCATGGCTGCGAGCTACTCCGCGAAGGTGGCCGACACTCCTGGTGGCACAACCCGGCGCTCGGGAAGCGCTCAGCAGTCCCCAGGTACACTGAGATAGACGACATCCTGGCGCGCAAGATCTGCCGAGATCTAGGCATCCCGTACATCCAGTAGTGCCCTGATGGGTGCACTGTCCGGAGGGAGCGTAGCGTGCACATAAGCCTTGTCTACGCCGGCATCGCCGGCAAGGGATTCGATAGCATCGGCCAGGGGATGGACTCGGGCTGGATCAGCCACGGACTGGCCATCCTCAGCGCCGTCCTCAAGCGCGAGGGCCATCAGGTGGACCTGCTCGACCTGCGGTCTCTGCATGGCTGGGAGCATTTTCGCGAGGAACTGCTGGCCCGGCGGCCGGATGTTTGCGGCCTTACCATGATGAGCGTGGACTTCAACCCGGTGATGCAGGCGGTGGACGTCATCACCGAGGTGCTGCCGGACTGCCACATCGTGGTGGGCGGGCCACACCCTACCCTGGCCACGGCCGAAGTCCTGCCCAACGAGAAAATCGACCACGTGGTCATCCAAGAAGGGGAGATCAGCTTCCCCCAATTGCTGCGCGACCTGGAAGCGGGTAAGGAGCGGGAGCGGCTGGTCGTCGACGAGCACCCTGACCTGGACTCGCTGCCCTACGCCGATCATGACCTATTCCTGGACGAGTGGCGGCGCTGGGGCTACGAGGCCGAGTCTCCGGAGGCGCCCTTCGTGCCCGAGTTGCCGCCGCCCTTTGTGACCGTCATTGCCGGGCGGGGCTGCATCTACAACTGCGCCTTCTGCAAGCCGGGAGAGAGCCTCATCTTCGGCAATCGGGTGCGCCGGCGGAGCGTCGCCAACGTGATCGGCGAGTTGAAGGACCTCCGCGAGCGCTACGCCTTCAACTCGTTCATGTTTCACGACGACTGCCTCACCGAGAACCCCCGCTGGGTGCGGGAGTTCTGCGAGGCCTACCAGGCGGAGGGCTTCACCCAGCCGTTCTTCTGCCAGAGCCGGGCCGACATCATCGTCAAGCACGAGGAGACGGTAGCGGCCATGGCGGCCGTCGGCCTGAAGGGCTACTTCATCGGCTTCGAGAGCGGTAGCGACCGGGTGCTGGACTTCATCGGCAAGGGCACCACCCGGGCTCAGAACCTGGAGGCGGCCCGCATCTGCCGCAAGTACGGCATCGCCATCTGGGCCAACTACATGCTCGGCCTGCCCACCGAGACGCCGGACGAGGTGCGGGAGACCATCTCCATGCTTAAGGAGATCGACCCCGACTACTACAGCCCGGCCTTCTTCACGCCCCACCCGGGCAGCCGCCTCTACGACTACTGCGTCGAGAACGACCTCATGCTCATCCGCGATCACGACGAGTACGCCCGCAACCCCAGCGGTCCCAAGATCAAGGGGCAGGACCGCGAGTTCCTCCTCCGGGCGCTGGTCGAGTCGCAGCGGCGGACACCGGCCAATGCCCTCAAGCGCGAGGCCCGCCGGCTGTGGCGCCGCTATGCCCGGCCGGATAAGGTGGTGCGCAAGGCGAGGGCGCTGCTGGGCGGCGGCTAGCCGCCACCGGCGGGGGCGCGTGCCCAACCGGCACCACGGGCGTACAATGGCTCCCACCGCGCGGCCATCCGGCCGCCGGCATCACGGATAAGGGGTCGGTCTTGGGCGGTATCGCGGTCGGCATGGTACTACTGTCCGCCCTCATTCACGCCTCCTGGAACATCCTGGCGCGGCAGAGCCATGCGGAGAGCCGCTTCATCGGCTCCATGCTCCCCATCGTGGCCGGCGTTGCCCTCGTACCGGCGCTCATCGGGCAGTACCTCACCGGCGCCATGCACGCCGAGATCTGGCCCTACGTGGTCGGATCGGGGCTGTGCTGTGGGCTCTACTTCGTGGCCCTGGGCCGGGCCTATGAGGCGGCCGACTTCACCGTCGTCTACCCGGTGGCGCGCTCCCTGCCCGTGCTGCTGGTGGCCCTGGGCGATAGCCTGCGCGGCTACGTGCCCTCGCTCGGGGGATGGCTGGGCATGCTGTTGGTGGTCGCCGGCTGCATCATGACGCCGCTACGCTCCCGGCGGGACCTGCAGCTGGGCCGCTACTTCAACCGGGCCAGCTTGTGGATGGTGATCACCGCCCTGGGCACGGTCGGGTACTCCCTGCTGGACAAACGCGGGGCGGAGCTCCTGGCCCCGGGCCCGGCCTACGCGGCCGTCTACACCTACTTCTTCTACCTCTTCGCCATGATCGGCTACGAGGTATTCGTTCGCACACTGGGCCGGCCGGCGGTCACCGCGTCTAGGGCGGACACGCCCAGGTGGATGCCGGCGGCGGCCGGGTTCATGAGCGCCGGGGCCTACTGGCTGGTGGTGTGGGCCTTCCAGATGGTGTCCCACGCCAGCTACGTGGTGGCCTTCCGCCAGTCCAGCCTGATCATAGCCCTGCTGATGGCCTTCGCTCTCTATCCCCAGGAGCGACACCGCTCGCGGCTCCTATCCGTCGGCGTCATCACGGTGGGGCTGGTGATGATTGCGCTGGGGGGATGACGGCGGGCCGGGGCCGCGCCCCAACGGCGCTGGTACGGGGGCGGGCCCGCGCCTATACTGACACCTAGAGAACGGCCGGCCGTACCAGGCTGCCGGCCTGGAGGAGACCGAAATGGAGTGCCCGAACTGCGGCGCCTACAACCCCGAGGACCGCACTCAGTGCTGGAAGTGCGACGACTTGCTGCCCATCAAGAAGGAAGAGCCCAAGAAGGCGAACGAGCCCGGCCGCATGGGCATGCTGACCTGGGTGGTTCTCATCGTACTTGGCGCCATCTACCTGTTCAACCAGTGTGCCGGGCAGACACTGCCGCAGCCGACTTCGATGCAGGCGCCACCGGCACCGGTGGTTCGTCCCCTCATCTAGTGCATCCTCAGTAGGCGCGCTCCAGCAAGGCCTCGACGTCCGGCTCTGTCATGGGGCGAGGGTTGTGCTCCATGCTCGACGACATCGACTCGCGGGCCACCGCCGCCCGGTCCAGACCCTCCACGCCCGCCTCCCGCAAGGTGAGGGGGACGTGGAGCTCGCTCAGCAGCTCACGTACCCAGTCCAGGACTACCTGCGCCGCTCGACCGCTGTCCATCCCCGTAGTGTCCAACCCCACAAGCGCCGCCACCTCGGCGTACTTGCCGGCCGCAACTTCCAGGTTCCACTCCATCACGTAGGGCAGCAGCAGGCCGCAGATCAGGCCGTGCGGCAGGTGGTGGCGGCAGCCGAGCGGATGCGCCATCCCGTGCACTGCCCCCAGCCTCGCGTTGGCCAGCGCCATCCCCGCCATCAGACTACCGTAGTGCAGGTCCCGCCGGTGGGCGATCTCGCCGCCGTTATGGTAGGCGGGCAGGATAGCGCGCCCGATGAGGCGGATGGCGTCCCGACAGAGGGCGTCGGTGAGGGGCATAGCCCCGACGGAAGTGAACGACTCGATGGCCTGGGTGAGGGCGTCGGCTCCGCTATGGGCGGTGACCGAGGGCGGTAGGCTCAGGGTAAGGGTTGGATCCACCAGGGCGCAGCGGGCGAACCAGGAGGAGCTGCGGATGGACTTCTTGGCGCAGGCGGCCTCGTCGGTGAGGACGGCGTTCATGGTGACCTCAGCGCCGGTGCCACTGGTAGTGGGTACGGCCACCCAGGGCAACGGGGCCCCGTCCAGGGCGCGGCCGGCGAAGTACTCCTCCGGATCGCCGGGAAGAGGCGCAAGGCCGGCGATGGCCTTGGCCGTGTCCATGGCGCTCCCGCCGCCGAGGCCGACCAGGACGTCGCTTTGCGCTTGTCGCGCCAGGAGAATCCCCTCGGCGACTACGGCGAGGGTGGGCTCGCCCCGCACTCCCTCGTAGACGGCCGCCTCCAAGCCGGCAGCACTCAGGTGGCCGAGCGCTTGGTCCAAGGCACCGGAGCGGCGAGCGGAGGCCCCGCAGACGAGCAGAACCCGCCTTCCTAGGGCGGCGGCCCGGCCGCCCACCTGATCCAGGCAGCCGTCGCCGGTGACGATGGTGACGGGAAGGTGGTAGGTCCTCATACGGCGGTGCCGGCGTGCCCACCGGCCATGCAGACGATCTCCACCACGGACTGATCGAAGAAGCGCATGGCGTTGGAGGCGCGGACTATCACGGCGGTGTCGGCGCCCCGACCGGTGCCGGAGATGGTCATCACGTCCTCACCGGCGGCGACGAGACCGGCATCGGCAGCCATGACGGTGATCTCCATGGCGACCTTCAGCCCCTCACCCAGCATCCGCAGGGTGTAGGCGACGATCTCGTCTAGTTGGTAGGTGCCCAGCTTGATGCGCACCGCCCGTCCGACGCCACCGAAGGCGTGCTGGGTGGTGAGGACGGTGCCGCCGGCGGCGCGAATGGCGTCCAGCGTTTCGGGGGGCGCTTCCTGAGTGTTGGGCTGGCGGTAGCCGGCGCAGTGGGTGACGGCGATCAGGTTGTAGCCGCGGAAAAGCTCGGCCGCCTGCAGCCCCGTCTGCCCGCTGGTGGTGGCAACGAGTACGCTGCGCAGACCCAGACTCACCACCCGCTCGCGGGCGAGGGCAAGCACCTTGCCGGTGTTGTTGGGCCCCGGCGGGCTGAAGTAGGTTATCTCTCTCTTGATGGTGGCCATGGCTGACTCTCCTTCCCGACGCTGGAGATCCGCCCCCTAGGTTACAGGAGAAGCCCGCCCCGGTACAGAGGTTGAGCTCTACGCTCGCCGCAGCAGATAGACGCCTACGGTCATCTCTCGGTCCTTGTAGGGCAAGCGCACCGCCAGCGAGCGCTCTTGGCGCCAGGCGGGCTCGCAAGCGACGCAGGCCTCAAAGAGGCGGCGGGCGGCCGTCACGGCCACTAGGGCCGCACCCGGTCGGGCCACCCGGGCTCCTTCGCGCAGAAGGGCGGGGTAGAGGGCGCGGATCTCGTCGGCGCTGCTCACCAGCATGCCGAAAGGGAGATCGACCACCAGGGTGTCCATGGACTCACTTGGCAGGGGCACGGCGGTTGCATCGGCGTGGAGCAGCCGCGCCCGCGGGGCACAGCCGCCCGCCTCGAGGTTGGCGCGGGCACACTGTAGTGCGTCTGGTCTGATGTCGAGGCCGAGTGCTTGCCGGGCGGGAACCGTCTGCAGCCGTTCCACCAGAAAGGTGCCGGATCCGCAGGCCAGGTTGAGGAAGCGGTCGTCCGGCCGCGGCTGCGCTAGCCGTACCATCGCCTGGGCCACGGTTGCGTTAAGAGCCCCAGGCATGCTGCACACTCGCCAAGAGCGCGCGGAGAGCGGCAGCGGCGTCGTGCGCACCAGCACCTCCCAGCCCGGACTACCGTCCGCCGGCCGCCGGAAGGAGAGGAGCAGGTCGCCACCGTCCGTGCTGCCGGACAGCCCCAGTTCTCGTTCCAGCTCCGCCCGGAGGCGGGCGAAGACGGCGGAGTCGGCCCCAGCGGCGCTGATGCGGACGGCGGAGAAGGCCCCCGCCGGCCGCCGCACCGCTACCTGGCGCACTAGCGCCAGCAGACGGGTGAAGTGCTGGTGGCCGAGGAGCGCCTTGGGACGGGGGACTTCGAAGAGGAGCGACAGGTGAACGGCTACGGCACAGTGCAGGTTCTCCAGCTCCCAGGGAGGGCAAAGCGTCTGCACCGGTAGCCGCCCCGGGCGTGGGCTCTCTCCGACGAGTGCCTGCCCGGGGAGTAGGGCAGCAATCTCTTCACAGACAATCTCGTCCAGGCCGGGGAGGCACTCCACCTCACACCGGCGCCGGGCGCGCGATCGGGCCGGCCTCACCTTACCTACGCCTCCCGTATGTGCTATTCTGGGCCCGATGATGTCCAGACGTGATCGAGAGTCCGCGCGAGAGAGACTGGCGGCGCTGCTGGCCCTGGCTCGGGGCAGGAAGCGCGCCCTGGTGGTGCCCCACAACGACCCGGACCCGGATGCCATCGGGGCGGCGCTGGGGCTGGCGGAGCTGCTGCAACGCCGGGCCGACGTGTCGAGCACCATCGCCTACAGCGGCATCCTCGGCCGGGCCGAGAACAAGGCCATGGTGGAGCACCTTCAGATACCGCTGCGCCCCCTCCATACCGTTGACTGCGACCGGTACGACCTGGTGGCGCTGGTGGACACCCAGCCCGGTCACGGCAACCAGCCTTTCAGCAGCGATTGCCGCCCTCGGGTCGTCATTGACCATCACCCGCTCCACCCGGACACGGGCCAAGTCGCCTTCTGGGATGTTCGTTCGGAGTACGCCTCTACCTCGACCATCGTCTCCTGGTACCTGCGCGACGCCCGTGTGCGCCTGAGCCCGCGGCTGGCCACGGCTCTGTTCTACGGCATCAAAACCGACACCCTGGGCCTGTCGCGCCCCTCGCACCCCGACGACGCCCGTGCCTATGTCTTCCTGCAACAGCGGGTGGACCCCGAAGCATTGGCGCGCATCGAGAACGCCAGCGTCTCGTTGGCCTACTTCCAGGCGCTGGACGACGCTCTGCACCGCACGCACATCTACGACGTCCTGGTGGTGGCGCGCCTGGGTGAGATGCGCTACCCCGATATGGCGGCCGAGGTGGCCGACTTCCTGCGCCGTCTGGAGCACGCCCGCATCGTCCTTGCCGTGGGCCGTTACGGCGGGGACGTGATCGTCTCCTTGCGGTCGCCGGAGCGCGGCATGCGCCTGGACTCTCTGGTGCAGCAGGTGATTGCCGACGACGGGTCGGCGGGCGGACACGACTTCATGGCCGCCGGTCGCGTTCGAGCCACGCTCTATGGGGATCCCGAGGACACGGAAGCGGAGATCGTACGCCGCTTCTCCGCCGTTCTAGGCGTGGACCATCTCCGCGGGACGGCGCTCCTTGCCTGATCGACAGCTGCCCTGCTAACCGCCGCCTCAGCGGCTCGCACCCATCCAGACTCGGCCAGAAACCGGCACGAATTAACGTCCAGTTAACCTGAATATGTTACAGTACTGGTAGGGTATCCCTACCGAGAAGCCTCTCCCGCTCGTCCCCGTCGCCCGTGCCCACCGCCTCGGTCAGGGAGGGAGCACGATGGGTGATCAACCTCTACAACCTGCAAGACGTGGCCGCTGCCCGCCGAGCCCGGTTTGAGGAACTGGCGGAGCGGAACTGCCTGCTCTGCGCCTGCGCCCCGGAACGGCAACCGATCTGGTGTCGTCTGGTGCGCGCTTTGGGGGCCCTGTTCCTGTTCCTCGGCCGTCAGATCATCGAGGGGGCAGACAAGCGAGCCCGGCGGGGGCTGGCGATGACGTCCATAGTTCAAGGAGCCGGTCAGGTAGCGGACGAGATCGACTCCGTCTTGGGCGCCGGCCCGCACCGCATCGCCTCTCACGGCCCTCGCCTGTAGTTGAACCCTGGCCGGGCTAGTCCCAACTGCGCTTGCGGTGCACCATGGCGCAGGCGTCCCAGACTACCTGGATGCCATTGGCCTCGCAGAAGTCGATCGCCTCCTGAGACTCCGCCCCCGGCTGCATCCACACTCTGGCGATGCCCAGGTCCAGGCACTGCCGGACAATCTGCTCGGTGACGGCGGGGGGCACCACTACGTCCACCACTTCCGGCTTCTCGGGCAGGTCAGCCAGGGTGGGGTAGAGCTTGTGCCCGCGAACCTCGCCGCCCTTGGGGTTGACCCCATACATGTGATACCCCGAGTCCAGCAGGGTGGCAAACACTAGGTGGCCGTACTTGTTCGGGTCCTCGCTCACTCCCACCACGGCCCACAGGCGATGGGACACGAACTCCTCGATCAGGGCCATCTTCTCGTCCAAACGCTCTCGCTCCTTATGACAGCAGATAGGCTTACGGTGTCAGCGTAGATTAGCCGATTCCGGCGGGCAAGTCGCGTCCTGAAGCGCTAGAGGGAGTCGGACAGCAGCCCTACGAGATCGGGGCGGGCGCGCCGCAGGCGGTTATTCTTCAGGTTCTCGCGCAGTATCCAGCGCAGATCGGGGTCGGTGGAGGCGGCTAACCGCTCCAGGAGCGCCGGTCCGGCGGAGGCGCGCGACGCCACCACCACGCTCACGGTGTAGCCCAGGCCCTGCCGCAGGACGCGGAAGTCGGGGCCACGCTCGGTAGCGGCCGAAGCTTGATCGAGTATGAGGTGGTGCAGCACCACCGCCTCTGCGGCCAGTGCTGGGTCTTGCAGGAGTGAGGGTTCGGCGACGGCAGCGGCCACAGCTCGCATCGGCAACCAGTGGCCGGGCTCGATCCACCGCTCCAGGGCCGCCAGGGTCTCAGCGGTGCGGTCGGCTAGGAGGGCCTGCAGGGCGTTGGCCACCGCCTCTCGTAGGCGCCAGCGCGGATCGGCGGCCAGCCGGTACAGCCGCTCGATGGTGTCGTCGATGTGTTGCCCGGTGCGCGCGGCCAGGGAGCCCAGGGCCCAGGCGGCGCAGAAGGGCAGGTACTCGGTTGGGTCGCCCACCGGACCAGTGTCGGCGTCTATCTCCGTCCAGCGCAGGCAGAGGATGCGGGCCGACTCTGTCTGCTCGGGCGGCAGCTCCGCCACCAGGTGAGCGAAGTCGGCGGCTAGCTCCAGGTTGCCGCGTGGTCCGGGGAGGTTGCTGTGGCCCATGAGATAGGCGCGCAGATTGCCGTCATCGCCCCTGCTGAGAGCCTGGACGAGAAGCCCGCCCACTTCCTGGCGCCGGGCTTCCCCCACCGGACGGGCGCTCACAGCGGCACCGCCCGGCGGCTGCCACACGTCTGCCGGACCAGCCGGGCCAGGTCGGCAGGCCCGCAGGGCGCCGGGAGCAGGGGGCCCGCGTAGTCCGCCGGTGGATCGCCGCCCTCCAGCATGATGACGACCCGCTCGGCGCAGCGCTGGCCCACCGCCAAGAGCCTCCGGCAGGTGTTGCGGTCCCAGTCGTTCCAGGGCACCAAGGCCAGATCGCAGACGGGCTCGGGCTCGGTGACGGTATCCAGGCCGAGCCTGGAGAGAGCGTCGCTCAGCAGGTGAGCGATGGTTGGGTCGGAGTGCAGCACCAGTACCCGCATGGCGGCCTTACCTCGGGTGGCGAATTCGGCAACAAGCATGGACGAGGGCAGATGACTGAGGCCTGTTGCAGGGGAGGTGCCAGGCGACGAGCCGCCACTGACCCGGGAGTGCAGGGCGATCGCATCTAGCCATCGACGCCAATCTGGGCCGGCCTGCAGGTATGGGGTCAGCCCGACTGACAGTCGGGACCAGCGTTCGGCTGAGGCTGCGCTTGTCGTTCCGAGCGAGTTCACGGCGAAGCCGGGAGCGAGCCGAGAGATCTACACTCTGCACCCGACAGGTTGTTCGGCCCTAGCGACTGGAACAGTCGCTAGAGGGGCCTCAGGATTGCGCCGGGCGGCCATGGTGCCGGTTCTGGGGTGCGTCACCAGCCCCGAGGGTAGCCGTTCCGGCCGAGATGCACTAGCACCGTTGGAGAGGCGGGAGAAGTGGCAAACCGTTAGCCATCACCTATACTTGCTCCACGGGCCGCGCTAAGCGAATTGGACGTGCGGCCCGCACGAGTGGGCAGTAGCCGCACCGCTCGGCGTTGTCGGGGAGGACGGTAGATTGGGTACCCTCAAATTCGTGTTTTCGTACGCGCGTCATTACCGCAAGGCACTGAGCCTCACCATTATATCGATGTTTGTTCTAGTGGCTCTCGATCTGGTTGGCCCGCTGGTGATCCGGCGGCTGATCAACCTGGTGGAGGACCCGTCTCGGGGCCAGGCGGCGCTCACCGGAGTAGCGCAGTTGGCCCTTCTCTACCTGGGTGTATCGGCGCTGCGCGGCTTCTTCGAGTTCGTCAGCAGCTACATGGGACATGTGGCCGGCTGGGGCGTGGTGGCCGACACCCGGCGCTTGGTCTACCAGCACGTGCAGCGGCTGTCGCTCCGCTTCTACGAAGACCAGAAGACGGGCGACCTCATGTCCCGGGTGATCAATGACACCAACCTCTTCGAGGCCATCATCGCCCATGCGGTGCCCAATACGCTGGTCAACATCCTGACCCTGATTGGTGTGAGCGCCATCCTCACCACCCTCAACTGGCGGCTGATGCTCCTCACCCTGATTCCGGTGCCTTTTGTGGTGTTGGCCATGCGCGCCTTCGCCAAGTACGTTCGCCCCGCCTTCCGCGACCGGCAGACAGTGCTCTCGGAGTTGAACGCCTCCATCAATGACAACCTCTCCGGCATCCGGGAGATCAAGGCCTTCAGCCGCGAGGAGTCCGAGGCCGCCCGCATCGGCCGCGACATCGACCGCTACCGGGACTCGCTCCTGCGGGCCTTGCGCCTGATGGCCACCTTCAACCCCTTCGTCCAGTTCTCCTCGCAGTTGGGCTACATCATCGTCATCTACTTCGGTGGCAAGCTGGCCTTCGACGGCGTGCTGCCGGTGGCCGACCTGGTGGCCTTCTTCCTCTATCTGGAGCGGTTCTACGCCCCGGTGCGAGGACTCGCCGGCAGTTGGGAGCAGCTGCAGGAGGCACTGGCGGGTGCGGACCGGGTGGCGGAGTTGCTGGAGCAGGAGCCTGAGGTGGCGGAGACGCCGGGAGCGGTGGCGCTCCCTGCTCGCGCCGGTGGGCACATCGAGTTCAACAACGTCACATTCGGGTACAACTCCGACGACCCGGTGCTGCGGAACGTGAACCTGGACGTCCAAGCGGGGACCGTGGTGGCGCTGGTGGGCCCTACGGGTGTGGGCAAGACCACCCTGGTCAGCCTCGTCCCGCGGTTCTACGACGTCATCCAGGGAACGGTCACCCTTGATGGCATCAACCTGCGCGACATCACCCTCAAGAGCCTGCGGGAGCAGATCAGCATCGTTCTCCAGGACGTGTTCCTGTTCCACGGCACGGTGAAGGAGAACATCCTCTTCGGGAGGCCGGACGCCAGCGACGCCGAGGTGATCCAGGCGGCCAAGATCGCCAACGCTCATGACTTCATCATGAACGACCTATCCGACGGCTACGATACCGTCATCGGTGAGCGTGGGGTGAAGCTGTCAGGCGGGCAGAAGCAGCGCATCTCCATCGCCCGGGCGGTGCTGAAGGACGCGCCCATCCTCATCCTCGATGAGGCCACCTCCAGCGTGGACACGGAGACGGAACTGCTCATCCAGCAGGCGTTGGAGCGCCTGGCCGAGGGGCGCACCACCCTCATCATCGCCCACCGCCTTTCCACCATCCGCGACGCCGACATGATCGTGGTGCTGGCCAACGACGGCATAGCGGAGATGGGCAACCACTTCGAGCTCATGGCCCAAGACGGCTTGTACCGACACCTCTCCGAGGTGCAGACGCGCATCTCCAACGGCGACGTCGCGGGCACGGAAGCGGGAGACCGCCGCACCGCCTAGCGACACTCGGTCGAGGGGCTCCCCCGGCATGAACAGAGCGCCCTACCCCAATCGGGCAGGGCGCTCTCGCTTCAGTCCGCGAGCGGGATGGCGTCGCTGCGCCAGGGAGCGCGCCAGAGCAGCCCGGCCTGGCCCTTCCAGTGCTGCGACAGGTCGTGGGCCAATCCGTGCAGGGTGCGCATCACGCGCTCGTCGAGGGCGCTGTCCCAGTGTAGGCGGCCGCCGATGTACTCGCAGTGGAAGAACACGCGGCAGAGCAGGGGGCGCACCACATAGACGGTACAGGCGCCCTGCTCACCCAAGAAGGGGCAGCCCCCATCGTTGCCGGTGAGCATGTAGGAGCCGGTGTGGGGGCTGCGGGTGCAGTACTGCTCCAGCAGATCGGCCACGGCGGCCTGGAGCGAAGGGCGGTCGGTAGGACGGTATAGGTAGGTGGCCAGGGCGATCAGGTCGGGCAGGGATACGGCTACCACCCGCCCCCCGACGGAGCGGGCGGCGTGACAGCAGTCGCTGCCGCATCCCACGCCGGCGGGGCGGCACAGGGGGCCGGCTTGGGACAGCAAGACCTCGATGGCACTCAGTAGGTTGTCGGGCTCGGCGGCGGTGCAGCTACCGGCTGACAAGGTAGAAGTCTTGCGGCTCCGTTCGCAGACCGGCAGGCTCGAAGCGAGGCTGGCCGGAACCGGCGACCGCGATCTCCCTGCCGATGCCCACGTCCCAGTAGAGGTGGGCACCCGCACCCCAGCGGGCGATCAGGTCGTCGGCGGGCCGCCAGGAGTTGGCGCGCGTCCAGCCTGTGATGGTGTCGCTGGGCTCGCCGACCTTCCACACGTGCACGACGTAGTAGAGATCGGATGACAGATCGCCGGCGCCCGTCCACATCAGGACCAGTTCGCCGGTCTTCACCTGGGTGCCGCCGCCGGGAGAGAGCGGCTCGACGGCGTGGGGCTGGGCCGGCCCGCCCATGGACATGAGCGATGCGGTGGGCATGGCGGTGGCGGCAGCCATGGCCGCCGGGTTGGCCGGAGTCAGCGTGGGCTCCGGCGTCGGAGTGGCGGTCGGCTCGGCAGCCGGCTCCGGTCCCCCCGAAGGTGGGGGCACCGGGATCACGATCTCTTGGCCTACGCGGAGTATGGACCAGCGCGTGATGCCGGGGTTGGCGGACAGGATGGCGTCGGTGGTGGTGTCGTACATGTTAGCCAGATAACCGATGGTCTCGCCGCTCTGTAGAGTGTGCACGAAGGATTGCGGCTGCGGCTCGGCCGCTGGTGCGGCTGCAGCGCCATCGCTTGGCAGGACGATCTCCTGCCCGACACGGAGCATAGTGCCCACGGTGAGGCCCGGGTTGACCGCGAGGATGGCAGAGACGGTGGTGTCGTAGGTGTCGGCGAGGTAGGCCAGGTTGTCCCCCGACTCGATCACGTGCACCGGCGGGGCGGCGACTTCAGCCTCTGCTGTGGCCGCTCCGCCCGGGATGGCGATCTCTTGCCCGACACGCAGCATCGTGCGTTCCGTCAGGCCCGGGTTGACGGCCAGGATGTCGCCCATGGAGACGTCGTACTGCTGTGCGATGGTGCTCAGCACATCGCCCGAGGTGACGATATGCACCCTGGGCGCCGGTGTGGGCGCGGGCGTATCGCTGGGGACGGGCGTAGAAGTCTCCGTCTCGGTAGGGACGGCGGTGGGAGTAAGGGTAGGCGGGACTGCCGTGTCTGTGGCAGCCGGGGCATTGGCGCCGGCCGGCGTAGTACCGGGCGCGGTGGGCGTGCTCGTGTCGGCCAAGGCAAACACCGTGGCCACGGGCGGAGTGAAGGTGGGAGCAGCGCCGCCGGAGGACCGATCACGAAGCCCGGCGATGAGTATGCCGCCCACCACGGCCACGGCGAGCAGGGCCAGGGTGGGGGTTAGGTAAGTGGAGCGGCGTAGCCGCTGCCCGCAAAGCATGCAGGTGTCTGCCTGCTGCGCCACACGTGCGCCGCAGTTCGGGCACCGGCGAGGTTCAGGGCTGTTGCTTGACATTGAGTATCCTAATGTGGGTATACCGGCGGAGCGGCACAGCCAATAACGCGGCCCCCCCCGCGGTTAGTAGAGTAATCCAGTTCGCCACCCGGCGCAAGGGAGTCTCGCCGAAGCGGATGCTGACCGTATGGCTACCGGCGGGCAGATCGAGGGTGATGAGGCCGAGAGGGCCCTCGGGGCGGATCGCTGCCGGCGCCCCATCCACGGTCACCGCCCAGCCCGGATAGTAGTACGTGTGGAACTGGAGGGTCCCCGGAGCGGCGGCGGTGACCCGGACGGTCTGCACGTGCCCGCCCTGGTGCACCGTCTCGACTACCGTGCCGGGCACGTCGGACTGGGCCAGGGGTAGAGTCCCTCCCGCGAGGTAGGCGGCGACCTTGGGCGAATCCTGCGGCATCTCCTGGGTCCAAGCGGTCATGCCGCGCATGTCGGTGTACTCGAGCTCGAACAGCACCGTGCCCACCGGTTGTTCCGAGCGGGGATCGGGCGCGGTGTGCTGGGGGCGCGCGTAGGGGAGGCCGACGGCCACGATGGCGAGGGCCAGCACGACCAGGGCACGCTTGTCCCGCATGCGGCCCAGGTGTGCCCCAGCCAGCGCCGAGAGCCCGGCCGCTGCCAGAGCGGCGACGCCCAAGAGCCGCCAGGGGAACTGGGCCAGCGACAGGAGGGTGACGGCCCGCCACAGGGGCCCGCTGGCGCCCACCATTAGGAAGACGTAGGCCGCCAGACCACCGCCGAACAACAACCCAACCGCGCGGCCGGCGCGAGTCCGGCCGGCCAGGGCCAGCCCGGCCAGAGCGAGGGCTAAGGGGGCGAGGCCCAGTTGGAAGGACATGGCGTCCTCGGGCCCGGCCACAGCATAGCCGTAGTCCCAGAGCGGCGAGAGCAGTTGTCCCACGTAGACGAAGTGGTCGGTCAGGCTGTAGGTGGCCCGGGTCCACTGATCCTGGACGATGTTGCCCCGCTCCAGCAGGGAGGGCAGCAGGGAGAAGGCGGAGAGCATCACGCCCAGGACGCCGGCGCCGGCGGCCTGAAGCCAGGCGGAAGGGCGGCGGCCGTGGCCGGCGGTGACCAGGCCGATGACGACGGCGCCCATGGCTAGGGGCGTGAAGAGCAGGGCGGTGACGTTGTGGGCGAGCAGGAGCAGGCCGTAGGCAAGCCCCGCGACGGCGACACGCCGGCGCCCCGGCTCCCGGGCGAGCCGCCAGAAGGCCCACAGTGCCCAGGGGTAGAGCGCGAGGGCGCAGGACTCGGCCAGGGCGGCGCGCACGTATATGTCCACGAAGCGGTAGGGGGCGTAGGTGTACACCAGCGCCGCGATGGCACCTCCCGCCGGGCCCACCATTGACTCCGCCAGCAGGAACATGCCTACGCAGGAGGCCAGGAGCGAGAGGGCGAAGGTGGCCTTGACGGCGGCGGCGATCCCCAGGCCGGCGAGGTGGAACGCCTCGGCCAGGTAGTAGGCCAGGGGGGAGTAGAAGACGAAGGTGGGGTAACCATAGCCGAGGGCGTGGTCCGGGCCCCAGCGGGGAACCAGAGCGCCGTCGGCGATGGCCTGATCGAACTGGACGAGGAAGAAGAGGCTATGGGGAGCGTCGTGGGCGCCGAGGAAGTAACCCGGCGCCAGCAGGGGCACGACGGCGAAGCCGGCCAGCAGTAAAGCCAAGCCCAGGTAGGCGCGACGCCCGTTCACCGTGCGCTCCAACCGGTACGGCCTGGTGGTACGAGGGAGGCTTCGCAAGGTTGACCTAACCCCCTAGTCCCCTTGCCTACGCGGGAAGGGGGAACGGGAGCGTGGCTCACCCAGCGGGGCGAGGCGCCTCCAACTCCCCCTTCCTTCTTAGGGAAGGGGGATGGGGGGTTAGGTGTAGTTCGCAGGCGCCCGTTCACCGGCCCCTCCGGCGAAAGATGGCTGGCAGAAGGGAGGCGGCCGCACTCAGGCCGAGGGTGAGCACAGTGAGGCCGGTGCCGACCCTGCGCACGGGCGTGTCCTCGAAGGCGAGGAGCAGCACGTGTCGCCCCTTGGGCACGGGCACGCTGATGCGGCCGAGCTCACCGGCGGGTACCACCGGCGCCCGTGCCGTCACCGCGCCGGTGTTCTCGTCGAGGATGTAGGCGTTCCAGCCCGGGTAGTAGAAGGTATGGAAGATGATCACCTGGTCGTCGTCGTCGGCCTGGAACCACACCCGCTCGTGGGTGGTGCTCATCTCCTGGGAGTGCACAGCCAGCCGGCCGGTGGAGTAGGCGGCGGTGTAGTCCACCTTGGTGGTGATCTCGATCCCGGCCATGATCTGGTCCGCCAGGGGAGACCAGCGCGGGATCTCCTTCACCCAGGCGGTGGAGCCGGTCATCTCGTCGGCGCTCTGCTGGAAGCGCATTAGGCCCGCCAGGGACACGGGCCCTTCGGCGGGTGGTTGTACCTCGCTGCGCAGGTAGGGGTAGACGGGCAGGATGATGAGCAGGGCCCAGAGGGCGGTGGCGGCCAGGTGCCGGGCGTCGCCGGGCCAGCGGGCGAAGAGGCCGGTCCCGAGGAAAGCCAGGCAGACGATGGTCAGGGCGAGCAGCCGCCAGGGGAACTGGGCGAAGCTCACCAGGCCGAACGCCTCCCACACCGGCTCCGACACCGGCAACATGAGGAAGACGACGGCCAAGGTCACGAGACTCAGGAAGAGGCCGGTGCGGCGCCAGGCGGATGCCAGCCGCGGCCAGCGAAGCAGGCTGAGGGCGGCCAGGGCCAACGGAGCCAGGCCTAGCTGGAAGGACATGCCATCGTCGGGGCCGGGCAGGCTGGCGCCAAAGCCCCAGTTGGGCAGGAGGAGCTGGAAGAGGTAGACGAAGTGGGTCCGGTACTCGTAGTAACCGCCCACCCACTGGTCCGTTCGGACGTGGGCGTACTCCAGGAAGGCGGGAAGCCAGAAGATGGCGCTGAGGCAGAGCCCGAGCGCGACCCCGGAGGCCGCCGGCACGAGCGTGTGCAGACCGTGCCCGAGCGCCGTCGGCCAGGACTGGCGCGATAGCTGCCGGCGGGGCTGGGCCCGATCAAAGCGGTGCCAAGCGCGCACCAGGAAGTAGAAGCCCAGGATGGGCGAGAAGAGCAGGGCGACCAGGTTGCTGCTCAGCATCAGCCCGGCATAGGACAGCGCGGCCAGCAGCACACCGCGCAGACCCGGTCCGGCGGCGCCGTTCGCCGGGTAGAGCCGCCCGAAGGCCCACAGGCAGAGGGGCACGAAGGCGAGAGCAACCGTCTCCGCCAGGGAGGCGCGGACGTAGATGTCGGCGATGTGGTAGGGGGCGTAGAGATAGAGGAGCGCCCCGAGGACGGCTCCGGGCGGGCGGCTGTAGAGACGCAGCCAGAGGTAGGCCGCCAGCGAGGAAGCCAGCGCCGCCAGGGCGAAAACACCCTTCACGGCGTCCACCAGGCTAAGGCCGAGCAGGTGCAGTGCCTCGCCCACGTAGGAAGACAGGGGCCCGTAGATGTTGAAGAAGGGGTAGCCGTAGCCGAAGGTGAAGTCGGGCGCCCAGCGCGGGTAGAGCACGCCGTCCTGGATAGCCCGGTCGAACTGGTGCAGGAAGTAGACGCTGTGGCGGGCGTCTTGGGCGCCCCAGTGGTAGCCGGGCATGAGCAGGGGGCCGATGCTGAACAAGGAGAAGCCCAGCAGCAGCGCCACCCAGACCCACTCGGGCACCTGTCGCGCTCGGGTTCCCCCTGCCTCTTCCGTACCTCTGCCCCCTTCCTTCTCAGGGAAGGGGTTGCAGTGGTTTCGCCCAGCGAAACCACGAGGGGGGTTAGGTCTTCCGTCCCGGACGCCACTCATGGCAGCAACTCCAGGGCAGTCCTACCGTCCGCCAGCGGTAGCCGCTCGCCGGTCTCCAGGTCGTAGAGGCCGACCAGGAGACGGTAGCCTTCCCGCGGACCCTCGACGGCGATGTAGACCGGGTGCTCGTCGGTGACAACCTCGCCCGGGCGCCACGACGTGGTCGGGCGCTGACCGTCGGCGGGCCAGGAGTCGCGCTGGCCCCACTTGGTCTCAGTGCCGTCCACTACATGCACGAAGACGGTGTAGTCGCGCGCCGGCGTGACGGTGGCCTGCCAGTGAAGGCGCAGCCGTGGAGTGGCGCCGTGCCGCAGCGGGCCCTCGAGTTCCGCCCCGACCAGCAGGATCTGCCCGTCGGCGAAGGTGGCCAGTGGGCGGGCGGCCGGCTCCACCCGGGTAAGAGGGGCGCCCAGGGCGGGGACGGCCAGCGCCAGCGCCAGCAGGACGACAGCGGCGGCCGGAGAACCCCTGCCCCGCAGCAGGGGGGGCACGTCCGGGGCGGCCGTGTACAGAAGAAGGAAGCCGGCCAGGGCCACCAGTTGCCAGGGGCCTTCCAGAGCGCGGCTGAGGGCCGCTTGCCAGAGGGGACGCGCCGCCTCGATGGAGCCGAGGAGCAGGAGCGCGACCACGATGAGGGTGCCGACACGCAGTTGGGTGCGGCCGGGGCCGGTGGAGAACAGCCAGGTGATGGCGAACAGGCCCAGAGGGAGGAAGCCCAGGGTGAGCGGAGCAGGCGTGCCCGGTCCCCAGGGCTGGTTGTGGACGGCGTAGCCGACGGACTCGGTGAACCACTGGTAGGGCCGGCTGAACTGCAGGAAGGGCGCCGGCGCCGTCCCGGCCCCCAGCAGAAGGCCGAGGAGTCCGACGGCAGCCACCATCGCCACCGGCAAGAGAGCGGGCCGGCGACGCTGGAGCAACGTGGTGACGACCAGGGCCACGGCCGCCAGAAGGGCGAAACCCGGATGCGCCAGGGCGATGAGCAGGGCCGGGCCGAGTCCCGTCGGCCAGCGCCCCCGCCCGGTGGGCGTCTCAGGTGACTCCGTCGCGGCGGCGAGCCAGGGCAAGAGCCCCAAGGCGAGCGCCCCTCCCAGGGAGCCGCGGACGTAGACGGCAGAGAGCATCATCGGTGAGGCAGCCCAAAGTACGGCCAGAGCCAACGCGCTCAGGGAGTCGGCCCGGGCGCACCGGCGCCGCACGAGGCGGTAGGTCCCGCCGGCGGCCGGCAGCAGGGCCAGGGCGAACACCGCCTTCACCGCGGTGCCGCCGTCGGCGCCGAGCATCCGGAGTAGCTCCGCCAGGACGTAGGGCAGCAGCCCGTCCCCGCCGACCCTGCCGGACGGGGAGTGAGCCGCCGGGTTCAGGGGGGAGAAGCCGGCCGCCTCCCAGGCGTAGAGGGTGTAGACGGGGAGGAAGCCGGAGTGCGGCTGGAAGTAGCCGGTATACAGGAGCGGCGCCAACAAGATGCTGCAGACGATCAGCAGCGCCGCCGGGGCTCGCCAGGAAGGGATGGAAGAGGCCCTCATGGCAGCGGTGGCGCCATTTCGTCTCGCCGGTACGAGCGGCCGCTCAAGGACGGCCTAGCCGGTCTCCCCGGCCAGGCCGAGGTCGGCAGCGATGCCCTGCATGGCTTCCAGGACCACGGCGATGTGCTCGTTCAGCTCGATGCCCAGGTCGGCCGCGCCCTCCTCGATGTCCTGCCGGTTAATGGCGGCGGCGAAGGCCTTGTCCTTCCACTTCTTGCGCACCGACTTCACCTTCACATCCATGATGGACTTGGACGGGCGTACCAGAGCCACGGCCGAGATCAGGCCGGTGAGTTCGTCCACGGCGAAGAGAGACTTGCGCAGAAGAGTGTCGCGAGGGACGCCGGAGTAGGTGGCGTGGGCGAGCACGTCCTTGACCGTCTCCTCGGGGTAGCCGCGCTGGCGGAGGATCTCCGCCCCGGCGAAGCAGTGCCACTGCTCCTGCGGCAGGTCGCCGCCCATCTCGGGGTAGCGCTCGAAGTCGAAGTCATGAACCAGGCCGATGGCGCCCCAGTACTCCTCGTCCTCGCCAAGGCGGCGGGCGTAGGCGCGCATGGCGGCTTCCACGGCCAACATGTGCCGGCGCAGGCTGATGCTCTCTATGTGTTCGGTTACCAGGCCCCAGGCCTCGTCTCGGGTCATGTATCTACTCCCCATGCGATGGGCCATTATGGTCGGCGGCTCACCCTTGGGCAACCGACGTTGCCGTCGGGGCCAGCCGGCCCCGGCCGGCACCCTCAGCCCACGATGTCGTCGACGTCGATAAGGTAGACCTGCCGCTCACCCTCGTGAGCGGAGTCGAAGCAGACCTGGCGGCCGTCGCGGCTCCAGCGCGGGTGTAGGTCCACCCGGAACTCGCCGTCCAGCTCTGGTGGGGCGTAGAAGCGGCCGATGTCAATGCGGGTGTTGTCCGATGGCCGGTAGAGCATGAGGGTACGCTCGCGCGTCTCGCGGTCCGGGTAGGTGTCGTTGAGGATCCAGCGCCGGTCGGGGCTGTAGGAGCAGTGCCCGTCCTGCAGGAGCACGTCGCCGCCCACCACCTCGACTTGGTCGGAGCGATCGCGGTAGAGGTGGAAGTGGCCGATGCCATTGTGGATGGACCAGGCGAGGATGTGATCGTCGTCTGCCCAGTCGAAGTGGGACACCAGGCCGGAGCGCTCCAGCAGGGTGAGGTCGCTGCCGTCGGGGCGGGCGGTGTAGAGGCGCGTCTGCCGAAAGCCGCCGCCACGCGGGTCGCGCCAGCGATGGAGGAAGAGGAAGCGGGTGCCGGAAGGGTTGAACTGCAAGTGGTTGAACCAGTGCTCCACGCCCATCATGTCGGGGATGGGCTCGATCCGGCTGACCTGCTGCAGGCTGACGATCAGGCGCGACTCGCCCGTGGCCATGTCCATCCAGTGGATCCCGTCCTGCTCCGGGGCCGGCTCAGCCTCGTGGGCGTCGGGCAGGCCGACGTAGCCGTAGCCGGGCCGGGTCCGGGCGACGCGGGCGAAGTTGAGGGTGACGGCCTGCTTGCCGTCGGCGGAGAGGGCGTAGATGGGACGGGACAGCAGGCGCGACTCGCCGGTGTGCACGTCCAAGATGCAAGCGGCGAAGTGGTCGCGCTGGCGGGTATTGAAGACGATCTCGCGGTCAGGCGCGGAGCCGAGCCACTGCAGGTGGGTGCCCTGCTGCCAGTTCCAGGCGGTGGTCTCCGCCAGGGGACGCCAGAGGTTGTCGCGGTGTAGGTCGACCAGGCCGATGACGGCCAGGTCGTCGGGGGTGGGCGGGCGGTGGAGGAAGGCGACCGCCTTGGCGAGGAGGTAGCGGCCGGTGGCGTCCCACGGGCACTTGTCGTAGTAGCCGAAGAAGTGGTGGAGGGGGCCCGCGGTGGCGCGCCGGGCGGGGCGGAGGGAGGAGAGGATGGGCATCGGTAGGCCTCCTGCTGGGGAGCGATGGCGGTTGGAGGTATGGTAGCGCGATTGGGCGCCGGTGGCTATGGGAAGGAGGTGCCGAGGAGTCGCCCCGGGCTGAAGCCGCGGGGCTACGGAGGGCAAAGCCCGCCTTCGCGGGCTGACAGGTACCGGACTCGCGGTTGGTGAAGGGGGGAGCCTTCGCTTCGTTCAGGATGACGGGCCGTTCAGTACGAGAGGCTGTCAAAGGTAACGGACCGCTCAAGACGACGACCATCTAGAATCTCGGCGCGGTGTCGGCCCGTTAAGCGAACGCCGAGGGCTATCTCGGCCCCAGCCCCCGCACCCTTCGATCGAGCTCCCAGAGCGCGGTGCGGTCGCCGTCGAAGTGAAGAAGGGCAGCGGCCTCGGCATAGGGCAGCCAGCGGTACTCGGTGTGCTCGTGGGAGAGCGCCAGAGCGGGCCCGTCCACTCTCAGGCCGAAGCAGTGCACCGGCACCACAAAGAGATCCTCGCCCCAGCGATAGCCCTCGCGGAACTCGGTGACGGGCACGGTGAAGCTGGCCTGCAGGGGCAGGAGCGAGGCAGCGAGCGGGATCCCCGCCTCTTCCTGCGCTTCCCGGTGCGCCGCCTCCACCGGCGTCTCCCGGTCCTCGCCGCCACCGGCGATGGCCTGCCAGAAGCCGGCGTCAGAGCGGCGAAAGACAGCGTAGCGGGGCTCGCCGTCCTCGAAGCGGAAGGGGAACACCAGGACCTGGAAGGGGGCGCGGGCCACGACGACTCCTCTGCTAGGCGATGTGGGCGAGCATGTCGCCGGTAACGGGCTTGCGCAGGGGCTCGCCACGGAAGAAGCGCTCCAGCTCCTCGGCGATGTAGAGGCTCATGCGCTTGGTGATCGTGCCCACTGGCCCGGCGATGCCCGGGGTGATGACCACGTTGTCGAGTTCGCGGTAGGCGCTGGCGGGGATCTCCTCGTCGGCCAAGGTCTCCAGGTACACGTCCAACCCGGCAGAGAGGCGGCCGGACTGCAGGTGCGGCAGGAGAGCGTCGTAGTCCACCAGAGCGCCGCGGGCGGTGTTGATGAGGACGGTGCCGTCCTTGAGGAGGGCGGCCGTCTCGGCGCTGATGAGGTGGCGCGTCTCGGGCAGGGACGGGCAGTGCAGGGAGACCACGTCGCACTGGGAGAGCAGGTCCGGCAGTTCCACCTTGCGGACGCCCAGGTGGTCCGCGTCCTCGGCGGACAGGTAGGGGTCGCTGATCCAGACCTCGACGTCGCCGAAGGCCCGCAGCAGCTTGACGAACTCGCGGCCGGTGGCGGAGGCGCCCACGATGCCGACGCGCAACTCGTGCAGGCTGCGGTTGGCCAGCAGGCGGGGCTGGATGGAGGGATCGCCGCGAAGGCCCTGGTGGCGAAAGGCATCTTGGTGAGCCGGGAAGTGGCGCAGGCAGGCGAGGGTGAGGGCGAGGGCCATCTCCCCCACGGCGACGGCGATGACGGGAGCGGCATGGGTGACGGCGATGCCGCGCTCCCAGACGGCGGGCGGGAAGCCCTTGACCGAGCCGGCGGCGTGCCCGATGACCTTCAGGTCGGTGGCCTGAACGACGCGGTCGGTGAGCTTGACGCCCCAGCAGGTGATGGCGGCGTCGGCGCCCTGAAGGAGGCCGATGAGGGCGTCCTCGTCGGCGTCGGCGGCGCCACGGTAGCGGCGGAAAGCGGCGAAACCGGTGAGCTTGCGCTCGGCCGCCTGGCCAAAGACCAGGTCGTACATCTCGTCGCGCATGAGGGAGACGATGGTAGGGCGCACTGGCGGCCTCCGGGGCACGCGGTCGTGGCGGTAGTGTAGCAGGAAGCCGAGGGCCGGTCATGGGCCGGAGGCCGATCTGCTCTGGTAAGGACCGCTCCCGGCCGTTATAGTGACGTTCCGGGCGCGGTCGAGCACAGGCACTGTGGCCGTACCGGCAGCCCATACGACCCAGTGGGAGGACTAGATGTTCCAGCACGCCCTATTGAGCGACTCGGACGTGGCCAAGCTGGCCGACGCAGTGACGGCCATTCTGGAGCGGACCGGCGTTCTCTGTCAGAACGGCGAGATGATGGACGCCCTCGAGGCCTGGGGAGCAGAGGTGGACCGGGAGCGCCAGGAAGTGCGATTCCCGGCGCGCCTGGTGGCGGAGTTCGTGGCCGGCACCCGGGCCGAGTACGGCGGCAAGGACGTGGGCGGACCGCCGCTCAAGGCACCCGGTCGGCCGGGGCTGGGCACCCAGGTGGCCCAGCTGTATCTCGACGATGATACCGGAGAGCGCCGGGCCGGCACCCGTGAGGACCTGATCCGCCTGACGAAGTTTGGGTCCGTGCTCCACCCCGAGCATGCCGTGGGTCACTCTCTCCTACTGCAGGACGTTCCCCCACTGGTGGAGCCGCTCGAGGCGGGCCTGATCCTGGCCGAATACGCACCCATTCCGGGGGCGCCCTTCACCTGGAACGCTCGCCAGGTTCCCTACGCCATCGAGATGGGCAACGTCATGGGAATCGAGAACTGGTTCGCCCTGGGCGCCATCTGCTTCTCGCATCCCCTGCGTTTCGACAGGGACGTGGCCGACCGCTTCGTGATCGCGGCCAGGATGGGCCACAGCATCGGCCTGACGGGGATGCAGGTCGCCGGCGCCACCACACCGATCACGGTGGCCGGCTTCGTGGCCGTCAGCGCGGCGGAGTACATAGCCACCTGGATCACGGGGCGCGCCCTCAACCCGGACGTAGCCCTGGGCGGCAGCCTCTGGGCGGCCACGCTGGACATGCGCGGCGGGGATGCCAGCTTCAGCGCCCCGGACGCCATGCTGCGCGCTTTCGCTCTCAATGAGTTCCTGCGCCGGTGGTGTGGTCTGGCGATACACGTCGGCGGGGGCGAGTACTCCAGCGCCAAGGCGGTGGGCCTCTACGCTACCCTCGAGAAGGCCTACAAGGCCCTACAGATCGCCGCCTACACGGGCGCTCACCCCGGCGTGGGCCAGGGTATGGTGGAGCAGGGACGAGCCATCAGCCTGGTACAACTGCTCCTGGATTGGGAGATGACCACCGGGCTGGAGAGCCTGACACAGGAAGTCGTGGTGGACGACGAGACCATCGCGCTCGACACTATCCACGAGGTGGGCTACGGCCTGGAGACGAACTACCTGGGTTCGGAGCACACCCTGCGTCACTATCGCGCCACTACCTGGATCCCGCCCTTCACCGATCGCAGCGGCTACCGTGGCTGCCAGTCCGAGGAAGAGGCATTGCAGAAAGCGCGCGCTAAGATCCAGGAGATGCTGGCGCGGTACGTGAAGCCGGAGAAGGACCCGGCGATGCTGGCGGAACTGCGCCGCATCGTGGACCGGGCGCGGAAGGAACTGCTCTAGCCTCTGGCCGGGAAGGAACGGCGCGCCCGCGGCGTGCCCCGCCCAAGCGTACAACAGACGCCCAGGAAGCGAGCGCTCCTGGGCGTCTGCTCAGAAGGTGGCGCGAAGGATCGGCGCTGCCTGGGTAGTCTCTCGGTGGAACGTCTGCAGCGAGGCGGTGTCGGTTCGCCCGCTAAGGGTAAGAACCTCAATGCCTACCAGGCGCCCCGCGGCGTCGAAATCCACGACTATCCCCGGTTCCACTTCCAGCGACTCCTCGACGGCGGCCTCGTCCAGGTGGAGGCAGAGAGCGTCGCTCTCGCGATCAATTCTCAGCCTCATCGTTGCCCCCTGCCTCTGACCGGAGGCGTCCAGATGCCTAGAAGGGCCACTGCTTCCGGTATGCCTCGCTGCCCCAGTCCAGGTCCTCCTTGAGCAGGAAGCAGCCGCCGCCGCGGAAGCGTCCGCCGGCGTCCAGGTGGGCGGCGAAGGCGCGCCGCATCCCCGTGTCCCGCGGCAGGCGGGCGCGGTCCACGTCGGAGACGGTGCCGTCCATCTCCGCGAAGCCATATCCGAAGACGCGCCGGATCACCCCGCCACCGTGGGGGATGGGGAAGAGGTACACCTCGCGCTGGAAGCGCACCAGGTTGGATGTAGGTGGCAGGAGTTCGGCGAATAGGGTGTCCAAGATCCAGGAGTGGCAGGCGAAGCCGACGAACTGTCTGTCGGGGAAGTGGCGAGGGAAGAACTCGAGGGCCCGGCGGAGAGACTCCCCGCACTGGTCGTAGTCCATGGGCGCGCCGGCGGGGATGTGGATGTCCAGGCAGGGCGAGTTGGGCCCCATGACCGGTACCCACTCCCGCCGCGGTAGCGTCACCGGGTCGCGCAGGACATAGCCTTCGGGCGAGACCGGGTTGCCGGTGACAGAGTCGTCGTCCACCTCCAGCATGCTCGTCCAGGCCCCCTGGCGGTCGAAGATGCCCGCGGAGCCATCGCGCTGGCCGTCGGCGCGGTAAGGGAGGCCGGGATCCGACAGGGCAACGACGGCGCCCGTTACCCGGTTCCGGTAGGCGTGGAAGGGGCTGCGGAAGTTGGAGGGGATGAACTGGAGGCGACCAAGCCGGTAGAGATCGCCCCACCAGGTTAGCAGCAGCCACCCCAGGATGCCGTTGCCGACGCCCCAGGTGCCGTGCTCGCAGAGGTAGTCCTCGGTGTGTAGGTTGATGTCCAGGTCGGTGACGGATTCGCGCGTCACCGACTCCGGTACGCCGCGGGAGCGGTGCACGGCTCGCATTTGGGGCGTGCCTGAGAGGAGGATCAGCACGTTGAACATGCCCGCCTGATCTCCCAGTGCGTCGGTCAGAAGCGGCAGCTGGTTGGTGCGCGGGCGCTGATCGACGGGGCCGAAGAGGCGGGAGTGGTACCACCAGGCCAGGGCGCTCAGGGCCCTGTCGGACCGGATGCGCGCCGCTGTCGTCAACGCCTGGTCGGTGATCTCGCCAGAGAGGCCGGCATCTGCGGTTACGCCGCGAACGAAGTCGGGCTCCAGGAAGGGGACCGGGTCCGGTCGCACGGCGGCGATGCGGTCCCATCCCCGAGCGAGGACGGCCTCGTGGTCGGCCAGGTGCACGGCTCCGATGACCTCGGCAAGTGTCATAGGCGCACCGCCGGGCGCACCGTCCAGGTCTGCAAGTGCGTGTGGGTCACGATGGTGCCCTCCTGAAAGTCGTCCGGTAGCTCGGAGGAGCGTACCCGGACGTTGGCATAGATGGCGGCCTGGCAGAGGGGATAGGCGGGGGTGGGCCGGACGATCACGGACGCGCCCGTTTCCGGCGCCGCGACGGCCGCGGCTCCAGAGGGCGCGGGCCTTGTGGCCCACCACGGCGAACGAAGCGCGAATCCCCAGGCGGGAGAGCAACTGAGCGATGGCGTGCAGGACGTCGTCCTCCTCCGGGGTGACGAAGTCCTCGGTGTCGAAGGAGAAGACGAACTCGGCAATGGGCGGCTCCCGGGTAGCGTTACGGGGGCCATGTTAGGGCCGCCGGCAGGCCACGCCAAGCCCTCAGGGCACCTGACCGAGGAAGTGGGTAGCGCTCCAGCCGAGCAGGGCTGCCGCGGCCAGGGAGGAAGCGGCGGCGGCAACCGTGGCTGCAGCGGTGCTGGCCGCCGCCAGGCGCAGGTAGAGGCCCAGAGGAGGCAGCAGGGCCACTACCACCAAGACCAGTGCCAGGCTGCTGACGCCGGGTATCACCCCGGCCAGCAGGGAGGACGACCGCACCCGGCGCAGCACGTCCAGCGCAGCCGCGCCGGAGGCGATGGCGGCGCCGCCCGGCAGCATCGCCGCGGCCACGACGGCCACGGGATCGCCGGAGGTCAGGCCCAGCAGCAGCGCGGGAGTGGTCGCGAGCAGAACCAGAGTGGCGGGGACGGCGATGGCGGCGAGCAGGAGGCGTGCCTGGGCGAAGGGCAGTCCCCGTAACACCCACCAGCGGCTTAGGTCCTGCCGCAGGGGGCCGGCGCAGGCTTGGACGCTGAAGTAGGCCCACATGAGGCCGGACCAGAGCCGGGCGCCCGGGTCGGGCACAAGCACCAGGCCCAGGGCAGCGGTGCCGGGCAGGAGCCAGGTGAAGGCAGAGGTGAAGGTCAGGCCGCGGAGGGTCTGAACCGCCCGCTTCCAGACGAGCGACCAGGCCCCGGCGCGGGCGGGTAAGCGAGCGGGGGACCGGCCGGAGCCCAGCCGGCGGCGCTTGGTCTGCTCGGCGGCCCACTCGCCGGTACCGGTAAGTTGGGCAATGCGCAACGCCTCGAGGCCACGGGTCTCCTGGGCGGCGCGGCTGAGGCTGAGCGCCCGCGAGGTGGCGGCCAGGAGCAGTAGGGCGGCTGCGGCCAGGACGGTGGCGCCGAGCACGCCCGTCCCCCAGGCGAAGACCCCGAAGGCGCTGCCCAAGGGCAGGGCGAGGGGCAGCGTCAACACTTGCCAGGGAAGCGAGGCCGGGCCGGGGCCTAAGAGAAGAGCGAACAGGAGTACGCCGATGCCCACGGGAAGCAGGCGGAGGCCCCGCACCTCGCGGTCTCCCTGGAGCCGGTAGACGCCCAGGCACCAGGCCAGCGCCACGAGCCCCAGGTGGAGCGGCACGACGGGGACCAGGGCGCGGAAGCCGGCCAGCAAATAGCGGGGCAGGTCGTTGACGGTGATGCCGGCGCCCAGGGCGATCTCCACCTGGGCGTAGCCGAGAATGGCAGCGGCGGCCCAGATCGGGAGGGCGGCGATAGGCCACCCCGTCACCAGCCAGACGAGGGCCACCTGAGCGCGAGGAACGGGCGTCTGGCAGAGCAACTGGCCGTCGGCGTCCGAGAACAGCAGCGGGCTGCGCTTGGCCGCGTTCCAGGCGGCCACCAGGGCCCAGCCAAGCAGTCCAACCAAGGCCAGGAGAGAGGCGGCGCGGTCGGGAGGCAGGGGCAGGAGGACAAGGAGATTGGCGCCCAGCCCGGCCAGCAGGGTGAGCAGGGCGAAGGCCCAGAGAGCGAAGAAGGCAAGCACGTACCCCAGGTAGAGCCGGTCGTTAAGGGTGCGGGGGCGCTCGTCGAGCCCGGCGATGAGCAACCAGAAGCGCAGACTAGCCGCCACCGCGCGCGATCGGACCAGCCAGACGGCGCTCAGCTCAGGGGAGGGCAAGCCGGCCCTCCCGCATGGTCCAGACCTCGGCGCCCAAACGGTCGGTGAGGGCGGGGTTGTGGGTGCTCAGCAATACGGCCCCTCCGTCATCGGCGATGTGACGCAGACGGTCGCAGAGCAACTCGGTGCTCTCCGGGTCCAGGCCGGAGGTGGGCTCGTCCAGGATGAGGACGCGGAAGGGGCGGATGAGGGCCAGCGCCAGAGCCAGCTTCAGGCGCATGCCGCGGGAGTAGGCCTGGGGAAAGAGGTCACGCGCTTCCCAGAGCTCCAGCGAGCGGAGCAACGCCTCGGCTCGAGCGGCGAAGCCGTCCTCGACATCGTGGGCCAGGGCGATGAAGTGCAGGTGCTCCCAGGCGGTGAGTTCATCGTAGAAGACGGGCACGTCGGGCACGAAGGCCAGGCCCCGGCGCGCTTCCGGTTCGTCCCGGTAGAGGTCGTGGCCGAGGACGGAGATCCGTCCCTTGCTGGGGCGGAGCAGGCCGGCCAGGCAGAGCAGGAGCGTCGTCTTGCCGGAGCCGTTGGATCCCAGAAGGGTCACCAGTTGGCCCGGATGGAGTTCCAGGCTGGTTTCCTTGAGGGCGAGAAAGGAGCCATAGGCGCGGCTGATGCCGTCGGCAAGCAGAAGCTGGGGTAGCTCAGTCATGGCGGTGTGCGCCTCCGGATGGCCGCCACTATAGCCTGCCGGGAGCAGGAGCGCCACGACGCTGGCCGATGGCCGGGCGCTGGTGGCGGTTGAGCGCAGCGGGGAGTACCTGGCCACTGCCGAAGTCTACGACCCCGCCAGGGGCACCTGGGCCGATACCGGCGCCGTGCACGAAGCGCGGGGCTGGCACACCGACACCTTACTGCCCAGCGGCAAAGCGCCGGTCAGCGGCGGCTTGAGCGGCAGCGGCTGGCTAACCAGCACCGAGCTGAACGGCCCGGCCAGCGAGTCATGGAACCGCACTGGCAGCCTGACGACCACGCGCGCCAGCCACACCGCCACGCGACTGGAGGACGGGCCGGTGCTGTCGGCCGGAGGGTGGGACGGGTCCGCCGTCCGCGCCATGGTCGAGGCGTACAGCCCAGCTACGGGCACGTAGTCACCGGCAGCGACGATGAATCGGGCACGGTACGACCACAGCGCCGCCTGGCTCAGCGATGGCCGGGTGCTGGTGGTTGGCGGGAGATCTGGCGAAGGCCTACTCGACAGCGTCGAGTTCTACGGACCGGCCACGCCGCGGGTGTGTCTTCCCCAGGTTGCCGTGCGCCACTAGGCGGCGGGCACGGGGCCAGCCCCGGCCTGGCCCAGAAGGCCGGAGAAGGTCCGCAGGTGCTTCTCCTCGTCAGCTAAGATGCGGCGGAACATGGATTCCGTCACCCTGTCGCCCTCCTGGGCGGCAGCCTCGACGATCTGGCGGTAGAGGGCGACGGCACTCCGTTCCTCCGCCTGGTCGATGCGCAGCATGTCGGTGGGCGTGTGGCCCAGGGTAATGGGCGCGGGCTGAGTGGTCGGCTCGGCCCCCAGTTGGCTCACCCTCTCGGCCATGGCCTCGGCGTGCCGCATCTCGGTGATGGCGATCTTCCTGAGGGTCGTGCCGGGAAGCCAGATGGAGGAGTGGCTGCCGACGAACTTCGACTGCCGGGCGGCCAGGGCATCCGCTTGCATCTGGACGGACACTGCCGTGCCGAGGCTGTGCTGGAACATATACTGGATGGAGACCTGCAGTTCCCGGGCGATGGCCTGGTTGATCAGGTCGATCAGGCTGGGCGCCGAAGCCTTGCTGTCCATCTTGCTGCCCTCCGTTCGTCTGGCGATAGCTGCGCAGCCAATGGGGCCCGGCCGAGGGCGCGGTGCTGGCGCTAGGTAGCGTCTCCTACGGGCAGACGTCAGCGAAGAGGCCGTAGGCCTCGTCGAAGACCATGACACACGTAGCAGTTGCCGCCGGAGCGTCCACCGGGCCGCCCTTGAGCTGGGTGAGGGCAATGCGTAAGGTGAACTCGTCGTCGCTGCTCACCGAGTGAGTGGCCCCTTCGACGGCGGAGTTGTGCACGAGCACGGTGTAGCTCCCACCGGCGGCGGAGTTGGCGATGCCGTAGCTGTTGCCGCCCCCACTGCCCACCAGCGTAGAGGCGTGGATCAGGGCGCTCGCCGTGCTGTTGCGCAATCCGATGGCGTTAGCGGACGCGCCGGTGCCAGTCGCCGTGCAGCCGCTGAGCACGATGCCCGCCCCGCCGGCGTTGAGGATACCGGCTGCGGTGACCCCGCCCTGGGCAACCATATTGACATCGGTGAGTAAGCCCGCGCCGTCCATGTTGGCCAGAGCAACGTTGGCGGTCGCGCCGCCCTTGGCAGTGGCGAGAACGTCGGAGACGCGGTAGGAGGTGGCATTGCTGAAGAGAGCGATGGCGACAGCGGCCGTCGCCCCGGTGTTCTCTACCTTGCAGGAGCGCAGTTCCGTGTTGGCGGCCAGGTTGACAGTGCCCTGATCCGGGTTCGCGAAGCCCCCATACGAGATCGTGGTCATCCAACGGCCGGCGCCCTGCAGGTCAACGTAGGGCTTCATAGTGACCTGCTCGTTGTAGATGCCCGGGGCCACCCACACTAGGAAGGGACTGGTCTCGGAGGCGGTGGTGATGCTGTTGATCGCTGCCTGGATGGTGGTGAAGTCGCCGCCGCGTTTGGCGACCACGACGACATTGCTGTACGAGGGCGTATCAGCGGCCCAGAGGGCGTAGGGGACGGCGGTGAGCTGGGTTCGAGGCGACATGGTGGTAAAGGGGTCGGCGCTGGCTCCCGGGCGGACGGCGGTCTCCAGCCAGAGGGCCTGGCCGTTGAATGGTGCGGCGCCGAAGTCGAGGGTGACGGTGAAGGTGCCGCCGGTGACGGTCCAGTCGGGGATGTCCTTGGTGCCCAGGGCCGCGCCTGCCGTGGCGACGTTGAACAGGCGGAACTGAAGATCGTAGGCGCCGGAAACGGGTCGGCCATCGTCCAGGAGGCGTCCCTGGAAAGTGAAAGCATTGCCGAGGGCGGCCTGGTCGGTGAGTTCGGGTTCCTGGGCGAGGACGGGCAGGATGGCGAGACCGCCGAGGAGCAAGGCGAGGAGAGCGGCGCTAACGACACGACGAGCGATCATCGGAAACCTCCTGCCGCGGATAAAGCCTGCATGGGCGGCCCGACTGAGCGCGTGGCCCGGCGAGGCGGTTGATCCCTTGTGGGAACCGGAAGGCCGGTGACGTATGTTTCATGGTGCCGAGTACTACCGTGCTTGTCAAGCATTCGGACGTCAGATCGCCCTGGCGGACGCAGGAGAGCTGCCGCTGGGGCCTTCGGCTGGGGCAGGCGTGATGCCGGTGACGGACTGAACCTTGGTCGCTACAATGCGATCAGCCATGGGCGTAGGCAGGGGGTGGCGATGCAGCCGGAGAAGGGCGATCCCAACGTGTCCGTGACTGCGGCCGACGTGACGCGCGCTCTGGCGGAAGCGGGCGTCCGGCTGGGCGACACGGTGCTGTTCCACAGCTCCCTCAGCAGCATGGGCACGGTCAGCGGCGGGGCGGAGGCGGTCATTGACGGCTTCCTCGCGGCCGTCGGCCCGACGGGCACGGTGGCCGTGCCCACCCTGTGCAACTGGCCGCCCGGCGAGGAGGCGCAGGTCTTCCCGCGATGGGATCCGGCACGGTCGCCTTCGTATGTCGGCCGGATCAGCGACACGCTTTGGCGACGGCCGGAGGCGCGGCGCAGCGACCACGCGACCCACTCGGTGGCCGCCATCGGGGCCCGGGCCGACGAGCTCACCGCCAGGCACGGTGACCGCGGGCACCGGCCGGGGCCGTTCGGCGAGCGGGCCTTCGCCGCCGACAGCCCCTGGCAGCGCCTGGTGGACGGGAACGCCGCCTACGCCTTCATTGGCGTGACCATGCAGGTGGCCACCGCGGTGCACTTGGTGGAGACCATGCTCGTCCAGCGACGGTTGCGGCGCGCCCCGGCCGACCGGCGGGAGGCGATGGCGGCCGCGGTGGCGGGCTGGATGAAGCCGGGCGTGTGGCCCTGGGTGCGCATTGACGACCGCGACCTGCTCGAGGGGGAACTGGCCGAGCGGGGCCTGGTTCGCTACGGGCGCCTCGGCTCGGCCACGCTGCGACTGACCCACATCGGCGACTTGGTGCGGACGTGGATCGAGATCCTGGAGAGCGATCCGGTGCGCTGGCTACCGGAGGGGTACCGGGCGTGGGCGGCGAGTGACACGTGACGCGTGACACGCGACCGGGGAGGAAGGTAGGGGCGTGCGGCGGTGCGCCCTTCTCAAGGGGAGGAGCATCATGTACGGCATCGGCAAGGAAGCACCGGCTTACATCTGGCACTACGACTACTATCTGTCGGGCAACGCCTCGGACGCCTTCGCCGCCTATGATCCGGAGCGGGTGGCGGACGAGATCGCGGGGACGGGGGCCAACTTCGCCGCCATCTTCGCCCTCAACCAGCACGGCTACGCCTACTACCCGAGCAAGGTGGCGCCGCTGCACCCCTACCTGGGCGGGCGCGACTACACCGGCACCCTGCTGGAGGCGCTGCAGCGGCGGGGCATCTTCGTCATCACCTACGTCAACTACATGAACATCGAGCGGCGGGAAGACCACCCGGAGTGGTGGCAGCGGGACAGCGACGGCGTGCCCATCTACGCCGAGGGCTGGGGCGTGCCGTGCCCGAACAGCCCCATCCGCGAGTACATGGCCGACGTGGTGCGGGAGATCGCCACCCTCTACCCGACGCAGGGCTTCTTCCACGACATGTACGCCTACAACCGTCGCGGCTGCTGGTGTGACTACTGCCGGGCCAAGTTCGCCCGCGAGTACGACGGTCTGCCGTTCCCCCTGAAAGAGGATTGGGGGAGCGAGTCGTGGCTCAAGTTCCTCGAGTTCCGCGAGCGCTCCGCCATTGAGACCATGAAGCACATCCGCGACGCCGCCAAGGCGGTGCGGCCGGAGCTGGTGTGGGTGACGCACTGCGGGCCGGACCAGGACTGGGGCAACGCCACCGCCACCCTGACGGCGCAGGTGGACGACATGCTCCAGAAGGAGATTCCCACCCGGGGCGGCAAGGGCAACTGGTCCGCCGGGCAGATGTCCAAGCTGATGCAGCCCTACGCCAAAGGGCAGCAGGCGGTCACGATTCTGGCCGACATCCACTTCTACTGGGAGAAGCCGGCGGGTTGGTTCTACACCCCCTGGTCGGTCAACCAGGTGAAGCGGCAGGTGGCGGAGATTGTGGCGCACGGCGCCTGGCCCGACATCTACACCGAGCCCTACCCGGATAGCCGCAACGATCCCCACACCGTCCAGGGTGTCAAGGCGGCCTTCGACATGGTCAAGGAGGTCGAGCCCTACCTGCTGGCGACGGAAACGGTGAAGAGCGTGGCCCTGCACTACTCCCGCGCCACGCTGGATTACTGGGGCCGCAGCCATCCGGAAGAGTACCGGCGCGGCTTTGACGGCGCCTACAAGGCCCTGACCGAGGCGCACCTGCCCTTCGACATCGTCCTGGACGAGCAGATCGAGGACGGCACCATCGCCCAGTACGATCTGCTGATCATGTCCAACTCCGCCTGCACGTCAGAGGCCGTCAACGCCGGACTGCGTCGCTACGTGGAGGGCGGCGGGGCGGTCATCGCCTCGTACCTGACGTCGCTGTACGACGAGAAGGGGCGCATCCGCCGGGACTTCGCGCTGGCCGATCTGCTGGGCGTGTCGTACCGGAGCGAGCGCGGTCGCGGCTACCTGCAGGCCGGCGGCGAGTTGGCCGAAGGGCTCACCGGCTCGCCCATCATTCAGCACCGGCTGGCCGGCGCAGTGGCGGCGGAGGGTACGGAGGTACGCGGCCGGCTGCTGGACCTGTCTCCCACCAACCTGACGCCCTTCACCTACGTGCCCGCGCCGGCCGGTGAGAGCCAGTGGCCGGGCATCGTGCGCCGGGGGAAGGTGCTCTACCTGGCCGGCGACCTGGGGTACTCGTACATGCGGGCTGCCTATCCCGACCACCTGCGGCTGCTGGCCAACGCCGTGCATTCGCTGGTGGGGGCCGACCTTCCGCTGCAGTTGGAGGCCCCCACCACGGTGGACGTCTCGCTGTGGCAGCAGGGGGAGCGCTGGCTGGTGCACCTGGTGAACCTGACCACGCAGCAGATCATCACTGAGGCCGAGTGCGAGGTGGAACCGCACGAGGTCATACCGGTGCACGACTTGGTGCTGCGGGTCTGCCGCCGAGGCAACTTCCGCCGGGCGTTCCGGGCCCGGGATGGGAAGGAGTACCCGGTGACGCTGGAGAAGGACTGGGTGCGGGTGGAGATACCCAAGCTCGAGCTCTACGAGGTGGTCGTCTTCGAGCCGTAGGCCATCGCGCTGGGCAGGGGTCATCGCGGCGGCGCGACCCTGGACAGAAGCGAGAACCCGGCGGACAATGGCCTGTGGCGAAGCGGCGCGTCGCCCCCGGTTCTGCCGGTGCCGGAGCATGGTGTACGGAGTGAAGGAGACAGCCCATGCCTCCCATCTTGGAAGTCAGCGACCTTGTCAGGAAGTACGGAGACTTCGCGGCCGTCGACGGAGTCAGCTTCACCATGCAAGAGGGAGAGGTCTTCGGGCTGCTCGGCCCCAACGGTGCCGGCAAGACCACCGTGATCTCGGTGCTGACCGGCGTCCTGCCGCCCACATCCGGCACCGCTCGCATCGGGGGGCACGACATCGTGCGGGAGCAGGCGGCAGCCAAGCGCCTCAACGGTCTGGTCCCGCAGGACCTGGCCCTCTACCCCACCTTGTCGGCGCGGGACAACCTGGAGTTCTTCGGCCGCATCTACGGTCTGAGCGGTGCCGAGCTGCGCGGCCGGGTGGACGCCATGCTGGATCTGGTGGGCCTCGAAGACCGGGCTGACGACCCCATCGAGCGCTACTCGGGCGGGATGAAGCGGCGCGCCAACATCGCCGCGGGGCTCTTGCATCAGCCGAGGCTGCTCTTCCTGGATGAGCCTACCGTGGGCGTTGACCCACAGAGCCGCCATCACATTTTCGAGAGCGTGCGCCGGCTCAACCAGGAGCGGGGCATGAGCATCCTATACACCAGCCACTACATGGAGGAGGTGGAGCTCCTCTGCGATAGGGTGGCGATCATGGACCAGGGGCGCATCATCGCCATCGACACCGTGAAGAGCCTGGTCAGTATGTTGGCCGGGGTGATACACGTCGGCCTAAGGAAGGCGGATGAGGAGCTTCTGCGGGCCCTGGCGGCGCTTCCCACGGTGAACTCCGCCGTGGACGCGCCGAGGCCCTTACGCTCATCCCTGCCTGACGACGAGGCCGGGGACGGTCCGGTCGCTCCGCCCGCCGACTACCAGATGGTCAAGCTGGAGGCGGGGGACGTGCAGCGGTCACTGGTGGATGTCATCGCCCTCCTCGGTCAGAAAGGGATAGAGATCGTCTCGCTACAGGTGCTGGAGCCCAACCTGGAGAACGTCTTCCTGCACCTTACCGGCAAGCGGCTGCGGGAGTAGAGCCATGCGTAGCAGCCCCAGCACTCGCCGGCCGAGGAGGATCTCCTGAAGGCCTGGAGCGTGGCTCTAAAGGACATCAAGATTCTGCTGCGCGATCGTGGCTCGCTGGTCATGTCGTTTGTCGTGCCCGTCGCGTTCATCCTTGCCCTCAGCTTGCCTACGCTGGCGGCGTCGTCCGGCTCAGATGCGATCCTCATCCCGCTGGTGAACCGGGCCCAAGGTGACCCGCTGGCGGACGAGTTCATCGCCGCCTTGGGCGATACGGGCGGCCTGGACGTGCAGGTGATCGAGGCTGAGCGGGCCAATGCACTCCTACGGGAAGGCGACATCCGCTGGCTGGTGGAGCTGCCGGAGGACTTCGGCCGGATGGGACTCGATCATCAGGTGACGGTGCGGCTCATCGCCCATCCCGATGCACGACCGACCACGCTGGAGTCCATCGAGCGCGTTCTGACTGGGGTGGCCAAGGGGATGGCCGTGAACCATCAGCTTCTGGCGGCCTTCGAGCAGCTGGACGTCATGATGGATGCCGCACCGGCGGAGTATCGGGTCTTCACCTCGGAGACCTACATCGCCCAGGCCCGGAGTCAGATGGAGAACTCCCGAAGCCGGCCGCTGGTGTCGGTCAGCGAGACCCAGGCGCTCCGGGCCGGGCGCGAGCTTGAGTTCGGCGCCACCAATCTGACGGTGCCGGGCTTCGCGGTGCTGTTCGTCTTCCTGACGGCCCAGTCCACGGCGCTGTCCATCGTGCAGGAGAAGCGGGCGGGCACCTTCAGGCGCATTCTAGCCTCGCCCCTGTCGCGTTCCTCCCTACTGCTGGGCAAGCTCATCCCCAACTTCATCCTCTGTCTCCTGCAGGTGGTGTTCGTGTTCGCCGTGGCGATCCTGGTTCTGCCCCTGCTCGGGCTAGACCGGCTGTCCCTGGGCTATGATCCATTCGCCCTTCTGCTGACCACCGTGCTGGTGGCGCTTTGCTCCACTGGGCTGGGCCTGTTCATCGCCGGCATCGCTCAGACACCGACCCAGGCAGGAGCCCTCAGTTCAGTGGTCCTGTGGGTTCTGGGCGCGCTGGGCGGCGCGTTCTATCCAACCTTCCTGATGAGCGGCCCTCTGCAGACGATCAGCTCACTGACGCCGCACGCCTGGGCCCTGCGGGCCTACAACACACTGCTGGTGTACGGTGGTGGGCTGGCCGATGTCCTGCCCGAACTGGCGATCCTGGCGGGGATCGGGGTAGCGTTCGCGGCCATCGGCACCTGGCGCTTCAGCTTCGAGTAGGGGGCGATGATGCTGAGACGTCTGTTCGCCATCGCCGCCAAGGACGTAGCGATCCTTCTGCGCGATCGAGGCTCGCTGGCAATCTTGTTCCTGCTCCCCGTGGTGCTGTCGGCCGTGTTCGGCAGCGTCAGCATGGCGGCGTCCGGCGGAGGAGGCGTGGAGTCTACTCTCAAGATACCGCTCGCCCTGGTGGACCTGGACGGGGACCACTTCGGCCGACAGGTGCATTCCACTCTGGCGGGCATATCTGCCCTGGACCTCGTGGCCGTGTCCTCCGAGGAAGAGGCCAACGATCTGGTGGCCCACGGGGATGCTTTGGCCGCGGTGGTGTTGCCAGAGGGCTTCACCGACTCGGTGCTGGCTTACGAACCGTCCGCGGTGAAGGTCATCGGTGACCCCACAAAAGCGCAGTTTGTGGGACTCGTCTCCGGCGTAATGAATGACGTGCTCATGCCGGTGATACTGGAAGGGGAACTGCGCCACGGGATACGGGAGGTGATGGCCGGCTCGCCTCTGTACGAGGGCCTGCCGGACGCGGCTCACCGGGCCATCGAAGCCCAGAGCCTCGCCGCCATCATGACGCAGCTGCAGAGGCAGCAGTCGGTCCCCTGGATCGCCGTGCGCACCGAGGACCTGGAAGGGGTCGACGCGTCTGTGCCGTTCGGTCCGTTCGATTATGCCGTGCCGTCCATCACGGTCATGTTCACGTTCTTCCTGGTGGCCACCGTGGCCGACTCCGTGTGGGTGGAGAAGGAACAGGGCAGTATGCGGCGACTGCTGGCCTCTCCTGCCAGCAAGGCGGACATCGTCGGTGGGAAGATGCTGGCCTACATGCTGGTGATCTGCCTTCAGGTGCTGGTACTCTTCACCATCGGCAGCGGCGTCTATGGCATGCAGCTGGGCCACTCCTTGAGCGGCCTGGTGGTGCTGACAGTATCGCTGGCGTTTGTGGCTACCTCACTGGGCATGATGGTGGCCGCACTCTCCCGCTCCAGTAGGCAGGGTGATAGCATGGGCACGCTGCTGGCCTTCATTCTGGCGGCCGTGGGCGGCTGCATCGGCTATCCCATATTCCAGCTGGGCGGCGTGGTGGGGTTCATCTCCCGCCTCACGCCGCACGCCCACGCGGTGATGGGGTACCTGGACCTGATCACCGGCGCCGGTCTGGCCGACATTCTGTCGCGGGCGGCGGTCCTATTGAGCATGGGGTTAGTGATGTTCGGAGTTGCCGTGAGGCGGCTCCGGTTCGTCTAGTGGAGTGTCCCGCTCGGCGGGCACCATCGCAGTCGGCGCGGCCGACTCGTAGAGTAACCACCGGAGGCTAATGATGGCATTCGAGATCCCGCAAACGGAGTTCGACCGGCGCATCGCCGCGGTACAGGCGGAGTTGGCCCGCCGCGACCTGGACGCGCTCATCGTCTTTGGCCACGACAGCGAATCGCACAACATTCGCTACCTGGCCGACTACTGGCCTGCCTTCGAGAGCGCCGGCGTGTTGGTGCCGGTGGAGGGCACGCCGATGCTGCTCATCGGGCCGGAGAGCCTCACCTACGCCCGCTCCCGCACGCGGCTGCCGGAGATCCGCCAGCTAATCGCCTACCGCGAGTCCTCCGAGCCCGAGTACCCGGGCGTGAAGCTGCCTACCTTCGCGGACGTGTTTGACGAGGTGTCGGGCGGCAAGGGGATCAAGCGGCTGGGGATGGCGGCTAGCGCCATCACGTCTGTACCCGTCTACCTGGGCATCCAGGAGGCCATGGCGGGCGGCGAGATCGTCAAGGCGGATGACCTGCTCATCGGCATGCGCATGGAGAAGAGCGAGGTCGAGATCGCCGCCATCCGCGAGGCGTTCCGCGTCGCCGCGCTCGCCATCAAGGCGATCCTGGAGGAGATGAAGCCGGGCATGACCGAGCTGCAGGTGGTGGGCATCGCCCAGCGGGAGATCTACGCCCACGGCGGCGAGTATGAAGGGCACCCACTGTACGTGCTGTCGGGCGAGCACAGCTCCCACGCCATCGGCCGGCCCATGCACCGGGTGCTCGAGAAGGGTCAGGTGGTGCAGCTGAGCATCGGGGCCAAGGTGGCCGGCTACACCTCCAGCATCGGCCGCTGCGTCGCTCTCGGCCAGGTGCCGGCGGACGTGCGCAAGCTGCTCGAGGTGGCGCTGGACGCCGAGAAGAAGACGATGGAGCTTATCAAGGCGGGCGTCTCCGCCGGGTGGATCTCCCAGCAGGTGGCCGAGTACGTGGCCTCGCGGGGGATGGCGGACAAGCTGCTCTACGGCCCCTGCCACGGCATCGGCCTGATGGAGTGTGAGCATCCCTGGATGGAGACCAGCTCAACCTATCTGCTGAAGCCGAACATGACCTTCCAGATTGACTCCTTCCTGCACACCGACACCTACGGGGCGCGCTTTGAGGATGGCGTCCGCGTGACGGAGACGGGGGTGGAGGAGTTCCCCACCTACCGGCGCGAAGTGATCACATTGTAGGGAAGCACCTAACCCCCCATCCCCCCTTCCTTCTTAAGGAAGGGGGGCACCAGGGCCCTGTATCTGAAGGGGAGAGCGCGCATGAAGGCGAGAGGTGTGGTGTTCACCGGCCCGGAGAAGGTCGAGGTGTGGGACCTGGACCTGCCCGAGATTGGGCCGCAGGACGTGCTCGTCCGGGTGCTGTACTCCGGGGTTAGCATCGGCACCGAGGGCTGGATCCTGAAGGACGGCTACAAGGGCGTCATCTACCCGCTCGTCACCGGCTACCAGCAGTGCGGCCGGGTGGAGCGGGTCGGGGCGGAGGTGGAGGGCTACCGCGAGGGCGACCTGGTCTACTGCGGCGGCACTCGCCTGGCGGGCGACGTCCGCGCCATGTGGGCCGGCCACACCAGCCACTCGGTGGTGGCGGCGGCCAACCTGATCCCGGTGCCGGAGAAGGTGCGGCCGGAGGAGGCGGCACTGGGCGTGATGCCCGCCGTCCCCTGGCACGGCATCCAGATGACGGGCATCAACGCCGGAGACCTGGTGGTGGTCCTCGGCCTGGGGCTGGTGGGTCAGTTCGCCGTGCAACTGGCCCGCACCAAGGGCGCCACCGTCATCGCCACCGAGGTGCTGGCGAACCGCCGGTCCTTGGCAGAGCAGTGTGGGGCAGAAACGGTCCTGGATCCGCGTACCGACGACGTGGGCGCGGCGGTGAAGGCCGTCAAGCCGGAGGGCGCGGACGTCATCATTGACACTTCGGCCAATGCCGCCGCGGTCAACGCGTCCTTCGAGTGGATCAAGCGTGACGGTCTCTACTGCCTGCAGGGCTACTACTCCGGCCTCACCTGCCTGGATCTCTTCCTGCCGCACGTCAAGCAGACCACCTTCATCAACCCCACCGGCTTCGAAGGCATCGCCACCATGTTCGACTACATCCACCGCGGCCTCATCCAGGTCAAGCCGCTGATCACCCATTGCTTCGAGGGCGAGGACGCCCCCCAGGCCTACGACCTGATGCTGCGCGCCCCGCAGGAGACGGTGGGAATCGTGCTGCGCTGGCAGTGAGGGGAGGGGGAAGTGGAGAGTGGTGAGTGGACGGTGGGCAGTGGAGAGGGGATAGGGTTCAGCTCTGAGAAGGAGTGGGGAGGCGGCTGATGCCGCAGACCATGAAGGCAGCGGTGGTGAGGGAACTGGGTTCGGTGGCGCTGGAGGAAGTGCCGGAGCCGGCGCCGAACGAGTATCAAGCGGTGGCGGAGGTGCTTTGCTGGGCGACCTGCAACAGCACCGACTACCGGGTGGTTCGCGGCAACATGGGCTGGAACACGCCCTTGCCCCTCATCCTCGGCCACGAGACGGTGGGTCGGGTGGTGGAAGTGGGCGCCGAGGTGCGCAGCTACCGGGTGGGAGACCACCTGTTGCGGGTGACGGCGGTCTATCCGGGCACAACGATGGCGGGTTACGCCTCCGCCTTGGGCAGCTTCACCACCCTCGGCCTGGCCACCGACACCGCCGCCATGCAGGCGGACGGGCTCTCCACCGAGGGCATGGCCATCACGCACTTCCTACACCAGCGCGTGCCCGAGGACATGGACCCGGCCGATGCCGCCATGCTCATCAATCTGCGCGAGGCCCTAAGCTGGGTGAACAAGCTGGACGTTGCCGGGAGGTCGGTGCTCGTCATCGGCGACGGGCCGGTGGGACTGGGCTTCGTGCAGACGGCTTCGGTCAAGGGAGCGGCGGAGGTCATACTCATTGGCCACCACGAGGCTCGGCTCGAAGTGGGCCGGCAGGTGGGCGCTACCCAGACGGTCAACGGCCGCACCGTGGATCCGCTGGCGGCGGTGCCCGACCTGGTGCACGGGCAGGTGGATGTTCTGGTGGACGGCACCGGCGACCAGAAGAGCTTGGCGGCGGCGCTGAGCCTGGTGAAGGCGGACGGCAAGGTGGCAGCCTACGGCTCACCCAAGATCCCGCCCACTGGGCCCAAGCCGGTGGACGCGCGTATCGTGTCCATTCGAACCGATGAGGCGGGCGCCCACGACGAGGTGTTGCGGCTGGTGGACGAAGGGCGCATCGTGCCCCGGCGGTTCTGGTCGGACCGGCTGCGCTACGAGGAGATCGGCGAGGCCATTCGGCGGATCGGGGCGCGCGAAGCGGTGGGTAAGGTGGTGCTGGAGCCGTGAGGGAGAACCTAACCCCCGACCCCTTCCCTAAGAAGGAAGGGGAGGTTGGGACGACACCGGCTATACGGGGGAGGCGAGTTCCGGTCCGCCCTTCCGGCGCCGCGATGTGGTCAGCTCAGTCGCCGATTACGCGATCCGGCGCAGCAGACCGGAGGTTGTCGGAGAAGATGACCTAACCCCCGGCCCCTTCCCTAAGAAGGAAGGGGAGGTCGGGAAACCACCGGCTATGCGGGCGAGGCGAGTTCCGGCGTGCCCTGCCCGACAGGGGAATTGGAGCCGATGGCAGCCTCTAGGCGCATCGGATAGTGGTTGGCCAATGGGCTCTGGCGGTTGGCCGGCGGTAAGGTGCCTCGGGCCTCGGCACACGCGGATCATGACCTGGGGAGCGGACAGATGGCGGAACGAAACTTCCAGTTCAGACGGCGCATATCGGTGGTGCACAAGCCGGACCGGCGTGACCCGCAGGCGCAAGCAGCCCCGGGCGAGGTGGTGATCGGCGCGGGGTGGGAGATCGTGGTGCCGGAGGGCGCCACGGAGATGCTCCTTACGGCGGCGAAGGACCTGCAGGACTACTTCTTCACCAGCATGGGCGAGTCGCTGCTGCTGCGGCGGACAGATGACCTGGGCGCCGCCGCTCGTGCGGGCGAGCGCTGCATCGTGCTCGCCACCAAGGCCGACCTGCCTGAGTTGGGCGCCGACCTCTCTGTGCCACGCAGCTTCCGCCTGGTGGTGACGCCGGAGCGCGTGGTCGTCTGCGGGAACGAGGATCGCGGCGCCGGCCAGGGCAGCTATCATCTGGAAGACCTCATGAACCTACGCGAGGGGCCCTATGTCGGTCGGCAGGACGTTACGCGCGAGCCGCTCTTCTCCCCGCGCATGATTCACTCCGGCTGGGGCCTGGACGCCTACCCCGACGACTATCTCAACGCCATGGCCCACCACGGCTTCGACACGGCGCTGCTGTTCGTCGGGACCCACCAGTACGAGTCCGATGTGGTGGATCGTACCCCGAAGGGCTACCAGGACTTCAACAACCTCATTGACCGGGCGGCCAAGTACGGCATAGACGTTTACGCCTACAGCTACATCCACAGCCCCAAGCACCCGGCCGAGCCGGACGCCGAGGACTACTATGACAGCACCTACGGCGCCCTCTTCCGCGCCTGCCCCGGCTTCAAGGGCGTGACGCTGGTGGGTGAGTCGGTGGAGTTCCCCAGCAAGGACCCCAACACCACCGGGCGAATGCGGCTGGACCGATCGCCGGACGGGCTCCCGCCGAGCAAACCGAGCCCAGGTTGGTGGCCTTGCTACGACTACCCGGAGTGGCTCAACCTGCTCAAGCGGGTTATCCGCAAGTACAGCCCCGACGCCGACATCGTCTTCTGGACCTACAACTGGGGTTGGGCCCCGGAGGAGCCGCGCCTGGCTCTCATCCGCTCGCTGCCCGAGGACATCACCCTGCAGGCCACCTTCGAGATGTTCGAGCAACGCCGGCGAGAGAACATCACCAGCGTCTGCGTGGACTACACCCTCTCGTTTGAGGGGCCGGGCAAGTACTTCGCCGGAGAAGCGGCTGCCGCTCACGAGCGGGGCCTGAAGCTACACACCATGTCCAACACCGCCGGCCTAAGCTGGGACTTCGGCGTCATTCCCTACCAGCCGGCGCCCTTCCAGTGGGACCGACGCTGGCAGGCGCTGCTTAAGGCGCGGCAGGAATGGGGCCTCAGCGGCCTGATGGAGTCGCACCATTACGGCTGGTGGCCGTCGTTTGTGAGCGAGCTGGCCAAGAACGCCTTCTGGTCCGGCGGCGAGCCGACGGAGGAGAAGGCGCGCGCCATCGCCCGGCGCGACTACGGGGTGGAGGCGGCGCCGCTGGTGGTGGGCGCCTGGCGGGACTGGAGCGATGCCAGCCGCGACTACGTGCCCACCAACGAGGACCAGTACGGGCCCTTCCGCGTCGGTCCGTCGTACCCCATGCTCTTCCGCTGGATCGTCAACGTGCCTCAGGCCTGGTACGCCATGTTCGGCAATAGCATCATCGCGCCGGACTACGGGCCGCGAGAGAGCGCCCGCCAGTCGCCGGGGGCGGCACGCTTCCCGGTGGAGATCCGCGCCCTGACGGCCATGCAGGAACGGTGGCAGGAGGGTATTGACAAGCTGGAGCTGGCGCTGGAGGTAGCACCGGAGAGGAAGCGAGCCGGCCTGACAGAGATGCTCAACCTGGGGCGCTTCGTGTCCCATTGTCTGACCACTACTATCAACCTGAAGAAGTGGTGGCTGCTGAAGCAGGAGTTGACGCAGGAGGGCGACCCGGCCAAGGCCAACGCCCTGCTGGACCGCATGGTGGAACTGGCGGAGGCGGAGATCCGTAACGCCGAGGAGACCATCCCCTTGGTGGAGCAGGACTCGCGGCTCGGGTTCGAGCCGAGCATGGAGTACATGACCGACCGCAAGCACCTGGAGTGGAAGATCGCGGTGACGCGACGGGTCATAGACCACGAGATCGCCGAGCACCGCAAGGCGATCGCTCTGGTGAAGTAGCGGCGCTCGGAGAGCCCTCGGTAGGCTCACGTAGGAGGAGCGCCATGGTGGAACAGGATCGGGCGGAAAAGCCGGACTACGGAAACTGGGTTGCGACTCGGCTTGTCTACGTGCCGGCGGCGATAGGCCTCATCTTCGCGGGCTTGGCAGTGCCCTTCCCGCTCCTGGCGATTCCTGCCGCCATCTTCCTGCTGATAGCCCTGTACTTCGCCTACGCCCGCTACCTGTTCTCGCCACAGGGCAGGAACGTTCAGAACCAGATCCGAGGCTTGGTAGCGCCCCATCTGGACTGGAACGGCGAGGGGCAACTGCTCGACATCGGTTGCGGCAGTGGAGCGCTCGCCATAGAACTGGCGAAGAAGTATCCGCGGGCACAGGTCACCGGGATTGACCATTGGGGCGGAAGCTGGGAGTACTCCAGGGAGGTGTGCGCCAGGAACGCTGAGATCGAGGGCGTGTCGGGCCGAGTCGCTTTCGAGCAGGGAAGCGCCGCCGCTCTGCCGTTCGCGGACGAGACCTTCGATGCAGTAGTCAGCAATCTCACCTTCCACGAGGTGGGCGGCGTCAAGGACAAGAAGGAGCTCATTCGAGAGGCGCTGCGAGTGCTCAAGAAGGGAGGACCATTCACTTTTCAGGACCTGTTCCTGTGGAAGCAGGTCTATGGCGAGCCACAGGACCTCGTCCGGGCGGTGAAGAGCTGGGGGGTGAGCGAAGTTGAGCTGATCAACACGAGCGAGTCATCATTCATCCCGGCGGCGCTGAAACTGCCCTTCATGGCTGGGACCATTGGCATCTTGGCCGGCAGGAAGTAGAGGGCGACGGACCGGTGAGAATGCGCCCTACTCCGGGACGGTTGTCGCGCGGCAGAGAGGGGGTCCTGGTGGGCCTGTATCGGCAGCCGGAGCGAGGGGCTTTGAGGAGACAAGTGCGGTGGAGGAAACGGCAATGGCAGCGGAAACGCGCGTGAATCTGTACCCGGCCTTCTTCGGTGAGAGGGAGCGGGTTGTCCTGCAGGACGGAGGGCTGACCGCATCGGTCTGGCGCTATGACGGCGGCTCCTGCGGCCTGAAGCTCAAGAATGAGTTGGGTGAGGTAGTGGTGCTACCCTTCCAGGGGCAGCAGGTGTGGTCGGCGAACTTCGAGGGGCGCGAGCTGACGATGCGCTCCATGTTCACCGAACCGCGCGCCACCAGCGAGTACCTCTACAACTACGGGGCCTTCCTGCTGCACTGCGGCATAACCGCCACCGGCGTCCCGACCGCGGGCGACACGCATCCGCTGCACGGAGAGTTGCCCAACGCGCCCTATCAGCGGGCCTGGCTGCTGGCGGGCGAAGACGACAAGGGCCGGTACCTCGGAGTGAGCGGCGAGTACGAGCACGTGATGGCCTTCAACCACCACTACGTCGCGCGTCCCTGCCTGAAGCTGCGCTCCGGAGCCACCCTGCTGGAGATCGACCTGTCGGTCACCAACCGGAAGCGCACCGAGATGGAGCGCATGTACCTGGCTCACATCAACTTCCGGCCGGTGGACTACGGGCGGCTGGTGTACAGCGCTCCCTGCACCCCGGAGCATGCCCGCGTACGCCGCAGCATACCTTCGCACGTGCAGGTCAAGCCCGGGTACCGCGAGCTCCTCGACGACCTGCAGCAGCACCCGGAGAAGCATAACGTCCTGACACCCGATCTGGTGTTCGATCCGGAGGCGGTGTTCAGCCTCGATTACCGGGCCGATGCCGAAGGCTGGGCGCACACCATGCAGGTGCACCCGGATGGCCGCGCCGACTACGTTGCCCACCGACCCGCCGAGCTCGACAAGGGCGTGCGCTGGATCTGCCGCACGCCGGACCAGGACGCCATCGGGATCGTCTTGCCTGCCACCGCCGAGCCGGAGGGCTACACGGCGGAGAAGGCCAAGGGCAGCATCAAGACCCTGGGCCCGGGGGAGACGTGGAGTTGCCGCATGGTGGCGGGCGCCCTGGCCCCAGAGGCGGCCAAGCAGATGGCAGCGCACATCGCGGGCATCCTGGCCGGCTAAGGCATTGCGACTGGACGAGGATCTGAGCAGAGGAGAGGGAGAGGAGCGATGCGCTACGAGTTGATGTTCCCGCACCAGATCCGGCGGGCCCTGGATGAGAACTGGCCGGCCGTGTTGCCGGTGGGCGTGCTCGAGTACCACTCCGAACACTGCGTGGTGGGGGTGGACACCCTGCTGGTAGTGCGGGCGGTGGAGGCGCTGGAACAGGAGATGGACCTGGTGGTCCTGCCGCCCTACTACTACGGGGCGGCGAGCTACGTCGTGGAGCCCCCGGAGCGCCGCGGTAGCGTGCAGGTGGATTCGGACGTTATCCACCTCTGGGCGCGGGAGGTGTTTCGCAGCTTTCTGCGCATCGGGTTCCGCAACCTGCACGTCTTCATCCACCACCAAAGCGAGAACTTCGCCGCCGGTATGCCCACCGACCTGGCCTTTCGCCTGGCGGCGCGCCAGGCGATCTTCGAGTACCTGGACGGGGAACGCGGCGAGGGCTGGTGGGGCGATAATGAGTCCGCGGATTACTACGCCGAGCATGCTGAGGGGGCCAATCCGTTCAACTGGATCCGGGTGCACCCGTTCATGGATGCCGAGACACAGGCCCGCTTCCCCATCGACCACGCCGGCAAGCAGGAGACCTCATTGATGCTGGGCTTCTGCCCCGAGGGGGTGGATCTGGACCGCATCGACGCGGAGAAGTGGTACGCGCGCGAGGCGAGGGAGGCCAACCAGCAGTATGCCCGCGAGGCACGGGAGATGATCCTGGCGTCCATGCGGAGGCGACTCGGCAAGGACTAGAAGCGATCGACTCATTCGGCACCGACACGTTGACCCCGGGCGCCTGCTCGGGGTCAATTGGCTGCCGGGGCCGGAAGCGCCTTGGCGAAGTGATGAAACCGCGTTCTCTAGCCTAATACATATACTCCATCAGGGAATCCTTAAGCGCTACGGTCTACAATACATCTGTGGTCGAGGCAGGTTCCTTCGACTACGGTGCTCACCCTCGCGGCGAAGGCTGCCCGGGTGGCAGCCCGACCAGCTCGGACACAGACGTCCGCAGCTTGCCAGAATGATCGCTGGAGTGACGGACCGTTGGTACTACACAATCGAAGGCCTAAACAGTTATCCGGGGTCTCCAGATGGCGCTGCGTTGGTTTGTTATCCATAGTATGCCGCGGGCGGAGGCGAGAGTCGCCGCCCTGCTGGCCGCCGAAGGCCAAGGCTGGCAGGTAGAGACATACCTGCCGCTCCTGCCCGCTGGTAGCAGGCAGCCGACTCGCCGCGCTCCCAGCCCCCTCTTCCCCGGCTACCTTTTCCTCCACTGCGAAACCGATAGGTTGCATCTTCGGGAGCTTAGGCGCATCCCGGGCTTCCGTTCATTGCTGACCGTCGGAGATCGTCTCGCCGTCGTCGAGGACGAGACGATCGCCGCTCTTCGCGAACGCGTCTCCGCTCTCCAGGCCCAGGGATGGTCCACCGAGAACTGGTTCCAGCGTGGCGAGATGCTCCATGTTGGTTCCGGCCCGCTTGCTGGGCTCGACGCCATCTTCGAGGGGCCGCTTCAGCCCGCCGAGCGAGCACGAGTCCTGGTGGAGTTCCTTGGACGGACGAGTCGCATGACAGTGCCGGCGGCCAGTCTGGAGCGCCGGAGCCGTCCGGCCCGGCGAACGCGCGGCCACGGACGTCCGATCGCGCCGCGCCCCTAGGAGGGGCGCCAGCCGCCGCCTGGTGCGGCGAAAAACAGCTCGCCTGTTGTAGCCACTGCTCCGGGTGAGCGATCACATCAACGCCGCGAGTGCAAGCCGGGCACTGAGCCCGGAGGCCCGCGGACTGTCACCATCGCTCTACTCCCCCGGCCTGGGGCAACCCGGGCTGCCTTCGCACTGCCGGTACGTCCTGCATGCTTCAGGGCCCTGATCTGGGCCTCATTCATATCCCTTCGCCGTGGATCTCCGGCGAGTAGGCTGGCGGATGAACCTGCTGAGATATCTGCAAATCCTCAACCGCAGAAAGTGGATCGTCATCGTCACGGCTCTGGCCGTGCTGACGGTGACGATCGTTGGCACCCTGCGCACGCGGCCGGTTTACGCGGCTACGGCGTTGGTTCGGGTGGCGCAGGCGGATCCCGGCTCCGTCTCGTACACCGACCTCGGCTACACCGACCGGCTGATCCAGACCTACGTGATGCTCATTAAGAGCCGCCCACTGCTGGAGGGAGTGGTTGAGCGGCTTCAGCTTGAGCTGACGCCCTGGGACCTCAGCACCATGGTAGGTGCGGAAGCGATCCTCAACACCGAGCTCATCCGTGTCGGCGCGGAGAGTCACGACCCGGCATTGGCCGCGGCGATCGCCAATACGCTGGCGAACGTGCTGGTGGAGCAAGGCCAGACGCTCTACTCCGGTCAGGGGAAAAGCGCCCGCGAGATCCTTCTGGAGCAGATAACGATTGTGGAGCAGCGACTGCAGACCGACCGCGAGTTGCTGGCCGCCTTGGCGGCTCAGTCGGCCGAATCCGAGGGTACGCCGGGCACGGCGCTGCAGGACCTGTCCACTCGGATATCGGCGGCGGAGTCCACCTACGCCAATCTGTTAGCTCAGTATGAGGCCGCCCGACTGGAGGAGGCGCTGCGGGCGAACAGCCTCACCGTGGTGGAGGAGGCGCTGACACCGACCTCCCCCAGCAGGCCGAAGACGATGCTCAACCTGGTCCTGGGGCTGGTCGTGGGGATTGCCGGCGGTTTGGGTCTGGGCCTTGTCTTCGAGAACCTCGATCCGGTCATCCACAGCCGTGATGACCTGGAGGGAATCACCAGTCTTCCTGTGCTGGGGACCATCCCTCGGGTGCGACCGCGCCGGGGAATCCGCAACGATGCGTTTATTCTGCGCGAGAGTGCCGGCTGGACGGCAGCGGGAGAGGCCTTTCGCATCCTCGGCACCAAGGCGACGGCCCTGTCTGCCGCGACGGGCGCCCGGACCCTGCTGGTGACCAGTCCCGAACCCGGGGCGGGCAAGTCCACCGTCGTGGCCAACCTAGCCGGCGCCCTGGCTCAGGCGGGCAACCGGGTGATCGTGGTGGACGGAGACCTACGCCGGCCGGTGATGCACAGCCTGATGGGAGTGACCCGTGAGCCGGGGCTGAGCGACGTGGCCTCGAGCGCGGCCGGCCTTTCCGCCTACCTGAAGGACACGCGTGTGCCCGGGGTGCGCGCTCTGACGGCCGGAGCCGCCCCCCCGAACCCACTGAAGCTGCTCAGCGGTCTGCCGGCGAGCCAACTGCTTGAGCGGCTGGCGGACGCGGCCGACTACGTTATCTGGGACAGCCCTCCCCTCCTGGCTTCGGCCGACGCCGGCGTCCTGGCTCCGCTGGCGGATGGGGTGCTGCTGGTGGTGGCGAGCGAGCAGGCAACCACCAAGCAGGTGCGGATGGCCCTGCGAGACCTGGAGCAGGTGGGGGCCCGCACCATAGGAATCATCTACAACAAAGCCGAGGCGGACAATATGTCCTACTCGTACTACGGCCACCGGAACCCCCCTTCCGGCGACGGCCGCTGATGGGTCGCGGATCTCTATGGCCTACTTGATGCTAGATCGTGGGAAGCGTGAACGCTGGACGGTGTGATGTGCATGAGTCTGTTAACGGTACGAGTCGGGTGCGTATCGGCACCAGCTGGGCGGTACCCGTAGATCTGTCGCCTAGTCCCTGGTACTACGTGGCCAAGCGGGCCATAGACCTGGCCATCGCGCTGCTGGCTCTGGTGACACTGGCCCCGCTCTTCGCTGTGGTTGCCGTTCTCATCAAGCTGGATTCGGAAGGCCCGGTGTTCTTCATTCAGGAACGCGTGGGCTACGACCCAAGTACCGGCGCGGTGACGCGCTTCGGCTGCTACAAGTTCCGCTCCATGCGGAATCGGGCCGACTCTGCCCTCCACCGGGCGCACATGGCCCGGCTCATCCAGGGCCAGCAGAGCACTCCTGCTCCCGGCGGCACCTACAAACTGCAGCGCGACCCTCGGGTCACTAGAGTGGGCCACGTTCTTCGCCGCACGAGCCTCGATGAGCTGCCCCAGCTGATAAACGTCGTGCGGGGAGAGATGAGTATCGTGGGGCCTCGTCCGGCCGTCCCGTACGAGGTGGAGATGTACCAGGACTGGCATCGTCGTCGCCTGCTGGCAGTGCCGGGCCTGACCGGATGGTGGCAGGTGTTCGGGCGCAACCAGGTCGTCTTCGATGAGGCCGTGCGCATGGACATCTACTACGTCGACAACCGCTCCCTCTGGCTCGATCTCAAGATCATTCTACTCACTCCCTGGGCAATCATCTCCGGCAGAGGGGCCGGTTAGGCAATGGGAGCCGCTACGAGTGGGGACCTACATGGGGAGGGAGCCATGACTAGAGTTGGAGTGGTGGGGCTTGGTTACTGGGGGCCGAAGTTAGCGCGGAACTTCCACGAACTGCCCGACACTCAGCTGGCCGTCTGCTGTGATCTCGACGATTCCCGACTGGCGCACGTGGCGGAACTCTACCCGGAGGCCCGGTGCCAGAAGGACTTCAGTGCCGTCCTGGACTCCGACGTGGAGGCGGTCTGCATCGCCACCCCACCGCGCACTCACCATCGCCTGGCGACGCAGGCGCTGCGGGCAGGGAAGCATGTGCTGGTGGAGAAGCCGATGGCGCTGTGCGCCGCCGAGGCCGACGAACTAGTCGCCACCGCGGAGGAGTGCGACCGGGTGCTCATGGTTGGGCACACCTTCGTCTACAACCCGGCGGTGGCCGCGGTGAAGGAGATCGTGTCCCGCGGAGACTTGGGCGAGATCTACTACGTCAATGGGAGCCGGGTGAACCTGGGCCTGTTCCAGCGCGACATAAACGTGGCCTGGGACCTGGCGCCGCACGACATCTCCATCCTGATGTACGTGCTGGGGATGGCGCCCGTGTCGGCCAGCGCCCGAGGTGCCGCCTACGTGCAGCGTGAGGATAACGTCCATGACGTGGTGTACCTCACCCTTTACTTCCCCAGTGGAGTGCTAGCCGACGTGCGCGTGAGTTGGTTGGACCCGCGCAAGGAGCGCCTCTACACCATCGTGGGCAGCAAACGGATGCTGGTGTACGACGACGTGGCCACCGACGCCAAGGTGATGATCTACGACAAGGGGGCCGAGGTCCCGCCGCACTCGGACACGGAGGCAGAGTTCCGCGTTTCCTATCGCTGGGGCGATGGCGTGCCCTATCCGGTGGAGTGGGAAGAGCCACTGAAGGCGGAATGCCGGCACTTCGTGGACTGCATCCGCAGTGGTGCCGAGCCGCGGAGCAGTGGTCGGGTGGGCGCCCAGGTGGTGCGAGTCCTGGAGGCGGCGCAAGCGTCCCTAGTGAATGGTGGCGGCCGGGAGGTGGTTCGATGGTGAATGGCGACTACATGCGCATCGCTCCGGACGTGCGGCTGGGGCGAGATGTGCGGATTTTCGCCTTCGTGAACCTCTACGGTTGCGAGATCGGCGACGAGTGCAAGATCGGCACATTCGTGGAGATCCAGGCGGGCGTAAGGATCGGCAAGCGCGTGAAGATCTCCAGCCATACCTTCATCTGCACCGGTGTGACCATCGAGGACGAGGCCTTCATCGGGCACGGGGTGATGTTCCTCAACGACCGCTACCCCGCGTCGGTGACGGACGAGGGCGAGATGAAGACGGCGCAGGATTGGGAGTGCCTGCCGACCTTGGTTGGGCGCCGGGCGTCCATCGGTAGCAACGTGACCGTACTGCCGGGCGTGACGATCGGCGAGGGGGCGCTGGTGGGCGCGGGCAGCGTCGTGACGCACGACGTGGCCCCGTACTCGGTGGTGGCGGGTAATCCGGCCCGGGTGCTGCGCCAGCTTCGGACGCCGTCGCTGGTGGCGGGGTGAGGAGCATCCGGGCGGCTTGGCCTCTGGCGGCGGCGCTGCTGGCCGGGCTGTTTCTGGGAGTCCTTCTACTGGAGCGGGGCGCCGTGCTACCGCTCGCGGGCATTGGCGCGGCGGCCCTGGTGTGGGTGACGGTCTCTCGCGCCGAAGCGGTGCTACTGCTCCTCCTGGCGTTCGCCGCCTCGCTCATTCCCGGCGACCTTAACCTGTCGGTGCGGTTGGCGGTGGTGAACGTTTACGTCACCGACCTGCTGTTCATGCCCTTGCTGGCCGTGTTGCTGCTGCGGCTCCTGCTGCGCGATGGCTGGAGATGGCGCTCGACGCCTCTCGACCTGCCGCTGCTGCTGTTCCTGGGGGCAACTGTATCGGGCATGCTGACCGCTTCCCTAACGCGCGGCGTGCCGCTGGCAGACACGACCTACGAGGCCCACTTCCTTCTCTACTACGTGGCCTTCTTCTTGGTCACCAACATGGTTCGACGGCCGGAGCAGTTGCGTCGCCTGGTCATTGGTGGCTTCGCCATTGCCCTGCTGGTGGCGCTCACCATCGTGGTGCAAGGCCTGGGAGTGGCCATCCCGTTCGTGTCCGCCTCTATACTACGCACCGACGAGGGCGTCATCCGCATGTTCCACCCCGGTGGAAGCCTGTTGTTCCATAGCCTCATCGTCGTGACGTGCTACCTGCTGCTTGCCGGGGCGGAGACCAGACTGTTGCCGATCGTATCCGCCGGCGGCCTATTGGCCGTGGCGCTGGCCATGGGGCTGAGCCGCAACACGCTCATAGCGGCGGCGGTGGGTCTTCTCGTGGGAGTGATCATCCTCCGCGGGCGGCACCTGTCGCGGTTGATGGTCCCGGGCATTCTGTTGCTGGCCATCATCGGTGCCGTGTTGTGGCTGGAGACGAACGGTCAGAGCAGCTTTCTCGGTCGGTACCTGGAGGCGTACGGCACCAGAGTGAGCCGCATGCTCTCCGGCGATCTCCTGACCGACGCGGACACGCTGAACTGGCGCCTTCGGGAGGTGGAATACGCCGTCCCGCTGGTGCGCGAGAACCCGGTGTTGGGCATAGGGTTGTCCGTGCCCTACCGGCCTCCCTTCTACGTAACCGATCCGCTCACCCGCTACATCCACAACTCCTACCTTTGGCTGTGGCTCAAGACGGGCCTGGTGGGGCTGGTGGCGTTCCTGTGGCTTTCCTACCGCTTCCTGACCAGATCCCTGCGTCTTTGGCAAGGGAACTCCAGCGATCTGATGCAGGCGCTTGTGCTGGGGACGGGGCTAGCGTTTCTGGGTGACATGCTCAGCAACCTGGTCGCTCCCAGCTTCGTACAGGACTGGGGCAGTCTGGTGTATCCGCTGCTGCTCGGTGCGGTTGAGTGTGCCCTTATGGCAGTTCCCGCACCGGCGCTCGCGCCAGTGAGACGAGAGGTAGCACCATGGCCAGTAACCTGGCAGTACCGCAAGCCGGCGTCACGTTGAGCGAGCCGATCCCGATCTTCCGTCCGACGTTCGGCGAGGCCGAGTTGGAGGCGGTGCAAGCGGTGTTCGCCAGCGGGTGGCTCGGCTTGGGGCCACGTACGGCGGAGTTTGAACGCCGGTTCGCCGACTACATCGGGACGCCACACGCAGTCGCCCTCAACTCGGCGACGGCCGCGCTGGACCTTGGCCTGAGGGTGCTGGACGTGCGTGGGGGCGAGGTTATCACCACTCCCATGACGTTCGTGTCCACCAACCACGCCATCCTGTACAACGGGGGCGAACCGGTCTTCGCGGACATCGAGGAAGACACCCTCAACATCGATCCTCGCTCCATCGAGAAGAACCTCACTGACCGCACGAGGGCCATCGTTGTGGTGCACTACGGCGGTCATGCCTGCGACATGGACGCCATCATGGAGCTGGCCCGCTCCCGTAACCTACCGGTCCTGGAGGACGCCGCCCACGGCTGTGGCGGCTCGCATCGGGGCCGAAAGTTGGGCTCAATCGGCACCTTGGGGAGCTTCAGCTTCCACGCGGTGAAGAATCTGGCCACCGGCGATGGAGGAATGCTCACCTTCTCCAATGAGGAGTTCGACGGTCGGCTGCGCCGTCTCCGCTGGTGCGGCATCAGCAAAGACACGTGGGACCGCTCGGTGGTGGATAGGCAGTATTCCTGGTACTACAACGTGGAGGAGTTGGGGTTCAAGTGCCACATGAACGATATCGTGGCGGCCATCGGCATGGTGCAGCTGGCCAAGCTGGACGCCAACAACGCCCGCCGCAAGGCGATCGCCGCTTACTACGACGACCGGTTCGCCGATCTGGACTGGCTTGAGACCCCCATCGAGAAGACCTACGCGGACAGCGCTCACCACCTCTATGTGGTTCGCCTTGACCGCCGCGACGACCTGATCAACCACCTGCGGGACCGGTCTGTCTCGGCCGGTGTCCACTACCTCCCCAACCACTTGTTCGCGTTGTACCGGGGCTACCGCGCCGATGTGCCCGTCGCCGACCGTGTCTGGAAGAGGCTCGTCACACTACCCCTGTACCCGGGAATGACCGACGGGGACGTGGAGCGTGTGGTGGAGGGGGTGCGCGGTTTCGGCACCTAGAGCGGGGATGAGACACTGGGTCGGACTGGTAGCGCGAGCAGCGGCGATGCCGGCGTGGGGCTGGCTGGCCCTCCGCACCGAGATCGGCGTGCGCCTGTGGGGCCTGCAGGTAGTTGCCAGGGCCCTGAGGACGGTATGGCCGGAGCAGGCGGTCTGGCTGCTCCGCAAGTACGGAGCCAGCATCGGCCAAGAGCCAGACATCAATCCACCCCTTGTCATACATCACGCCCTCGGCGATTTCTCCCATCTGACCATCGGATCGGGCTGTCACTTGGGTAAGGAGGTCTTGTTGGATCTGTGCGACCGCGTCACCATCGGGGCCGAGACCACCGTGTCCATGCGAGTGATGATCCTGACGCACCTGGACGTCGGTCGCAGCCCGCTGAAGCGGGCGGCCTTCCCCCGCCGCCAGGCGCCGGTCACCATCGGCGCGGGTTCCTATCTGGGTGCCGGAGCGATCATTCTTCCCGGCGTTACGGTGGGCAAGTTCGCAGTGGTCGGCGCGGGGGCCGTCGTGACTCGTGACGTGCCGGAGCGAGCGGTTGTGGCGGGAGTCCCGGCGCACGTGCTACGCACCATCGGTCCGGAGCAGGTGAGAGGGTGAGCACTGCTCGCACTGTCGCCAAGAATACCATGTCGCTCTTCCTGGCCGAGGTGATATCCAAGGCCGCCTCTATCGTCTACTTTGCTGTGCTCGCCCGCTACATCCAGGTAGAGGGCGTAGGGCAGGTCTCGGCCGGCCAAGCAGTGGTCTACTCCCTCATTGTCCTGGTCAGCTTTGGGATGGACCAGTTGCTGGTCCGCGAGATGTCGGCCGACAAGAGCCGGGTGCCGTCCTATGTGAGTACGGTGGTGCTGCTGCGGCTAGCCTTGGTGGTGGTGTTCACTGGGGCGCTGTTGTTCCTGGTCCACCGGCTTGGTTACACGCGCGAACTGGCCACCATCACCTACCTATATGCCGCCAACGCCGTGCTCCGGGTGTTCAGCGATATTGCGCTGGACGTGTTCCGCGCCCACGAGCAGATGGAGTACAACCTGGTGGTGCGCGTCACCAGGGACATCGCCAATGTCGTACTGAGTCTGGTCGCCATCTTGATGGGCGCTGGGATCGTGGTGATCGTAGCTGTCTCGGTGGTAGCATCGGTGCTGGAGCTAGTGGTCGCCTGGGCTCTCCTGCGGCGACGGTATGGCTTGCCGCGGCTGCAGTGGCGGCCAGAGCTAAGCAGACGTTTGATGGTGGCCGCGCTGCCGTTTCTCCTTGTTACTGGCATCTACCCGGCGGTGCAGCAGCAACTCAACACCATCGTCCTCTCGGCCACAGCCAACTCCACCGACTTGGGGCGGTTCGCTGCCGCCAACACTATCGTCGGGCTGCTGCTGCTGGTCCCGTCGATGTTCATGCAGGCGATGTACCCGGTCTTCGCCCGGTTCTCCGCCCAGGTTTCCACTGCGCCCGAAGAGCGTCTCCGCCTGGCCTACCGCAAGTCCTTCGGCTATCTCTTCCTGTTTGGTGTGGTGGTCTCGGTGGGCACGTACATGACGGCCGACCGGATAATCCCCATGGTGCTGGGAGATAGCTTCGCCAAAGCGGCGCCGGCCATGCACATCCTGGCTTGGATACCGATGGTGTCATACGTGGGTTACTGCAACGGCAGTTTCCTCACGGCGGTGGGGAAGGAGAGGCTGTTCATGGTAACCGAGGGAGGGTTCGCAGTCATCTACGGCCTCCTGGCTCTGACTTTGACCCCTCGCTACGGGTATCTGGGCGCATCCTGGGCCATGTTGGGTCCGACCATCGTTGGTTTCGGGTTCTACACCGTGTGGTGTCACCGCCTGCTTGGCCTGGCCCTCCCTTGGCGCATGGCGGCAGCGTCGCTGGTGTCCGTGGCGGCAATGGCCCTGGTGGTGCGGTGGGCGTTGGCCAGCGGTGTACACGTTCTCGCGGTGGCGATCCTGATCGCGCCCCCGGCCTATGGCCTCGGTCTCTACGTTCTCCGGGGCATAACCGGCGAGGACGTAGCACTGTTGAGACATGCCCTGAAGTTGGCGTAGGAGCAGACCATGATGGACGCCGCCAATCGCGAGTGGCCTCTGGTCGCTCTTGTCACCCTCAACTGGAACGGTAAGGACCACACCATCGAGTGTGTCGAGTCCCTCTCTCGCCTTACCTATCCCAACTACCGGGTCCTCATCGTCGACAACGGCTCCACCGACGGATCGGTCGCGGCCTTCCATGCGCAACTGCCCGAAGCTCTGGTGATCGAGAACGGGCGCAATCTGGGCTACTCACAGGGGTTCAATGCGGGGCTGCAGGCGGCCTATGATCTCGGTGCCGAGTACGTGCTGATTCTGAACAACGATACGATCGTCGATCGCGGGGTTCTGGAGGCCCTGGTGGGTACCGCCGAGAGGGACGAGAAGATCGGCTTTGTTTCCGGCAAGGTCTACTACTACGACCGACCCAACGTCATTCAGACGGCAGGGAGGGAGCCCCACCCGCTCTACCTCGTGCACGGACTGGTGGGCGAGGGGGAGGAGGACCGCGGCCAGTACGACGAAGAGAAGGACTACGATTACCTGGACGACATCTTCCTGCTGGTCAGCCGGACGGCGTACGAGGCCACCGGTGGTTACGATCCTCTGTTCTTCCTGTACTACGAGGAGACGGATTGGTGCTATCGCGCGCGGCAGGCCGGCTTCCGGCTGGTCTACACACCTGAGGCTCGCGTGTGGCACAAGCACGGCAAGAGCACCGGCGGAGACCGCAGCCCCACCTTCGTCTACTACACCACGCGCAACCAGATCCTGTTCATGCGCCGCTGTGCTCCCTCCCCTCTGTTCCGGCGCTACCTGGCGCATGTCCTGGCTTCCAGCCCGCGCACGGCCGGCCGCTACCTGAGGCACAGGCGCTTTCGGCTCCTGCAAGCGTACCTGCGCGGCCTCGGTGCTGGGCTGGCCTGGCTGGCGCGAGGGTCGAAGCCGGCAGCTCCGCTGGTAACGCCGAACTGAAGGCAGTGGGGGTAACTATGGCCGATACGTACCAGGTTTGCAGTCGCTGCATATTGCCGTCGTCCTTTCCCGGGATATCGTTTGATGACGAGGGCGTCTGCTCCGAGTGCCACCGGCATGATGAGCGCTGGCGTACGTTCGATGCTGGGCAGGCCGAGCGGTCGGCGCTGCTCGAACGCCTCTGTGACGATGCCAGGGCCCGGGGAAAGGAGTTCGATGCTCTAGTGCCCCTGTCGGGCGGCAAGGATAGCCTCTACGTTCTGTACCAAGCCACTAGACACCTGGGCCTTCGCTGTCTGGCCTTCACACTGGATAACGGCTTCCTCTCGGATGCGGCGAAGGCCAACATCAGGAGTGCCTGCAGCCGTCTGGGCGTGGAGCACGTCTACTACAACATGGACCCCCAGCTGATGTCCCAGCTCTTCGCTCTCTTCATGAGGAAGACGGGGGACTTCTGCGGCGTGTGCATGCGGGCCATCGGCATGGCTACGGAGCGCGTGGCCGACATGTACGACGTGCCCCTGATACTTCAGGGCAGTTCGTCGCGCACGGAGCTGGTCCTGTCCCGGGAGATGTTCGAGCCCGGGCCGATTCCGTACATCCGTAACGTGCTTGCCGGCGAGGAGATAGGCCCGGAGGCACGGAGACTCCTCTATAACGTGAGTATGCGCCGCCGGCTGGGTTATCGGGTCTTCCGCGCCGAGAGGGGCACTCGGTTGCGCTTCTACGGTGGGCTGAAGCTACCCGACTACATGGACTGGGATTACGACACTATCTACCGCGTGCTGCGCGAGGAGTTGGGCTGGCAGGCTCCGCAGGGCAAGGCCGAACACTACGACTGCCAGATCCATGCGGTCACGAACTACATGCACAACAGACGCTTCCCCGGGCTGGAGATCCGCCGCCTCACCCTGGCTCGCCTGGCCATGGTAGGCCAGATTAGCCGCGAGGAGGCCTTGGCGCAGTTGCAGGAGCCGGAGGAAACGTGTCCGGAGGAGGAGATGGCGCTGCTCCTTGACCGGCTGAACATGCCCCGTGAGGAGTTCGACAGGTGCGTAGACCTGGGCCCCCGGCACCTCCTCTATCAGCCGAAGCCGGCCTCCAGGCTGCAGCGCGTGGTGAAACGAGTCCTGGGTTGACCCGGCAGGCATCCCCCAAGCCCCGCCTTCTTATCATCGGCGGTACCAATCTCCTGCAGAGGGGCAACCATCGCATTCACCATCTTGTGGCCCACTTGCGCCGCTGGGGCTACGCCCTGGACTTGGTCGGCCACGTTAACTACCGGGAGGTGCGCACGCAGCCCGCGAGTGAGCCAGTCCGTGGGCCGAGAGCGGGGGCGGCCGGACCCATGCTCAGCGTTGAGGCGCAAGGCGACGACCGGCTGTTGGTGGTGCGTAAGCCCCCGGCTGTGGCCGGCCGCCTGGCGCAAGACCTGCTGTCCTACGCGCTCCTGCGGAGACGGCTTTCCCGCTACCCAGTGTGTGTCTACGGCCACCCCGGGAATTCGGTCCTGGCCTACCTTCTTCAGCGCGCGGCGGTGGCCCTAAGGGTTGTCTACGACGACTGGGACTACTTCCCCGTCCACTCCACCACGGTGCGCGGGAGGATGGACGCCAGAGAGTTGGCCTGGCGCGAGAGGCTCTCGGTCCGGCAGGCGGATGCAGTGGTGAGTGTGAGCTCGGTCCTGGCTCGGCTGCGCGAGAGCCAGGGCGCTAAGCGGGTCCTGGTGGCCGCCAACGGCGTCGATGGTGAGTTCTTCGGCCGGGCAGAGAGCGGTCGGACGGCCTCGCACCCTCCGACACTCATCTTCGTGGGCAGCCTGTTCCGTGCTTGGGGCGTAGACCTGGCCATCGAGTCGCTTCCCCTCATCCACCGGAGCCTGCCGACCGTCCGTTTTCTCGTCGTGGGCTCCGGGCCGGAGGAAGCGGCCCTGAGAGCCCTGGCTCGGCGCAGTCCTAGCTTGGGAGAGGCGGTGGAGTTCCAGGGCCGGCAAGACTACATCCGACTGCCCGATCACCTGGCCCGCGCCGATGTGGGCGTGGTGACCTACCGCGATGAGGAGTTCGTGCGCTACTCGTCGTCTCTCAAGGCCCTGGAGTACATGGCCGCCGGCTTGCCGGTGCTAGGCACCCGGGTGGGCGAGACGGCCCGGCTGGTGGAGGAGAGCGGCGCGGGCCTGCTGGTGGACTTCTCGCCGGAGGCGTTCGCGGCCGCGGCTCTGCGCCTGTTCCAGGACCGCCGTATCTACGATGGTTGCCGCAAGAGTGCCCGCCAGTGCGCGGCGGAGCACTCCTGGGAGCGCACCCTAGAACCCGTGCGGGAGTTGGTGGGCCGGTTCGCGGCGGAGACGAGCTGATGCGGGTGCTCTACTACGCCGTGCCCTGGTTCCTTGATGTGGAGGCCCCCTTCATTGCCGCCATGAGTAGGCTGGTCGACCTGCATGTACTACTGGAGATCAACCCGATGGCATGGCGCACTAGCATGTTCGACGTGTCCTCCATCCCCGTAGCATCGGGCGTCTCGCAGGCCGAGGCAGTTCTCCAGGCCCTTCCAGGCCGGCTGACGGAGTCCTGGGGCCAGGTGCAGGACTTCCGGCTGGCGGTATATCCGGGGAAGCGTGCCTATGATCCTAGGAACCTCCAGACGGGCCGCGCCGTCCTGGGCCATGTTCGGGCTGTCGCTCCGGACGTGGTGCACCTGGAAGGGTACTCGGGGCGGCTCACATGGGTGTTGCCGGCGCTGGCGCGCAGGCCCCTGGTAGTCTCAGTCCACGATCCTAGGCCGCACTTGGGCGAGAGTCACTGGCGAAAGACCATAGTGCGGCGCCTAAGCTTCGCGGCGGCCGACCGTCTTGTGCTGCACAACCGCGCTCAAGTCGCCGACTTCCGCGACGAGTACCGCGTTCCAGAGTCGAAGGTGGAGGTTATTCCCCTGGGGGTTTGTGATGCGTTTGCATCCTGGGGCGTAGGTAACGCCGGTGACGGATCCGGCGAGGAAGAGGGCACGGTGCTCTTCTACGGACGCCTGTCGCCATACAAGGGCCTCGAGGACCTGTATCGCGCCGCCGAACTGGTGTGCCGGCAGATGCCCACGGCTCGCTTCATCGTGGCGGGGCAACCGGTTCCGGGCTACGACCTGCCGCCGGCGCCGGACCTGCCCGGCAACGCTCTCGAGCTCCACCTCGGCTACGTCCCCAACGATGAGCTGATCGCGCTCATGCGTCGGAGTTGCCTGGTGGTCTGCCCCTACACGGAGGCCACCCAGAGCGCCGTTGTGCTGACGGCCTACGCATTCAACAAGCCCGTAGTGGCTACCGAGGTCGGGGGCCTGCCGGAATATGTCCGGCATGGCGAGACCGGCCTCCTAGTCCCGCCTCGAGACCCAGAGGCCCTGGCGGCAGCGATCATTCGCGTACTGGCCGGGGCCGAACGGCACAAGTTCCGCCTCGGGATCCGCGCGCTGGCCGAGGGAGAGTTGTCCTGGACCGGTATCGCCGAGAGAACCGCTGAAGCCTACTGCCGGATGCTAGGAGGGATCCAGTGAGCCGATCGTCGCGGCCGGTCCTGACGGTCTTTTTCGACGGTCTCAAGCCGGAGGGCCTAACGAGCATGCCCTTCCTGAGCTCTATGCCCTACCGGGCACCCCTGCGGACTCTGCTCGGCTACTCCATCGCGTGCCACGCCTCCATGTACACCGGTGTGTACCCGGACCGTCATGGCCTCTGGTTCCTGTGGCAGCGGTCTCCGGAGACGTCACCCTTCGCCTGGCTGCGCAAGGTGCCTTTGCTGAGCCTAGTCGACAGCCTGCCGGCACGCCTGGGAGTACATAAGCTGACCGCCAGCCGGTGCCCCTACACCTCCTATTGGGGACTGCCGCGGATCGTCAACCTCCCGTTGCGCTACTGGCCCGAGGTGGACGTGAGCGAGACTCGCTATTGGGATGAGGACGGCTACGTGCCGGGCTACCCTACGGTTTTCGAGCGCTTGCGAGCTGCTCAGGTCCCCTACGATACGCTTGGCCTGCATAGGGGCGGGTCCGGCCCGCACGGCATCGAAGCCGTGGAGCACAAGCCGCTGCCCACGATTAAGCCCTGGACGTACCTCTTCGTCGGTGAGCCTGATGGGCTCTCGCACCGCTATACCCAGGAGGGCCCCCAGACCAAAGCCATGCTGAGGCGGCTGGACCAGATCGTGGAAGCCCGCTACCGGGAGTTCGAGTCGCGCGTCGGTGAGTTCGACTTCATCGCCTACTCGGATCACGGCCACATTGCCATTGAGGACCGGATCAACCCTTACGAGCTGTTTGAGCAGTCGGCGGACGACCTGAACCGGTACATGCATCTCATCGACGCCGGCTACCTGAGGTTGTGGTTTCGCACGCCTGAGGAGCGTAGCCAGGCGGAGCGGGTCCTCGCGAATGTCCCGCAGGGGTACATCCTCGACGAAGAGACGATGGCGCGCGAGCACGTGGACCCCGGCGAGGGCCGCTATGGTGAACTGATCTTCTACCTGAATGCCGGCACGATCTTCTCCTGGACTACCTTCGGCTACGGACGCAAGCAGCGTTCAATGCACGGCTATCTTCCGTCACACCCAGAGTCCGACGGGGTGTTCATAACCAACTGCTCCCGGCCCACTGAGAAGGTGGTGCAGTTGGTCGACATCCTGCCTACGCTCTTGGACCGGCTCGGGCTGCCGGTGCCGGCCGGCCTGGACGGGCAGCCGGTGCTGGCTTAGGCCATGGCGCATTACACCCTGGACCACAACCACGAGATCGACTCCACCATAGAGCGGCACCTGATCGAGATCCGCGACGTGCTGCTGGCGGAGTTGAGCGCGCAGGGCTGCCGCCCACAGGCCATTCTCCTCTCGGGCAGCTTTGGTCGGGGTGAGGGCAGCGCCTGGTACCAAGAAGGCGCGGTCCACATCGCCAGCGACTATGAGATCAACGTGGTCTGCGACTCATGGCGGGCCAGAAAGGCACTCGAGCGGGCACGCCGACGCTTTGCCGATTCGACCCCGGTGCCGGTTTCGCTCTCTCAGATCACGAGCAGGAGGCTGCGCCAGGGCCGGACACGTAACCTGTCTTTCGGGCCTCCTCGGCACAGCATATACATGTACGAGGTCAAGGCGGCGTCGCAAGTCCTCCACGGTTCCCTTGACGGCCTCCTCGGCGCGGTAGACCCGACCATCATCCCGCCGGAGGAAGGCGTCCTCCTGGTCAGCAACCGTATGCTGGAGGTCCTTGAGTCCTGGCTTCGGCCACAGCAGGATGGACTGGAGCATGCCCTCGCCAAGCTGGTTCTCGCCTGTGGAGACGCCGTCCTGCTGTCTCGCGGCCTCTACCACTACTCCTATGTGGAGAGGGCACAGCGGCTGGCGGAACTGCCCTCAGAGGTGGTCAGGGCCTATCTGGGCGACCGGTTCCACTCGGTCTACTCCGAAGCCGTCTCTCGCAAGCTGTGGCCATCGACAGCGGCAGCGGGCGGCGCGGGTCTTCGTTACCAACTCCCTGCCGTGGCGGGATTCGCTCGAGAGGGATTGCGCTGGCTCGGCTGTCGTACCGCGCCGAGCGGTGAGCCCGAGGTGCTGCTGCCCATATCCTACACCCCCGGGCGGCTACCGGTGCCGCCGGTCCTGTTTGAGGACGCGGTCAGTTGGGTGCGGGCCAAGCGCGCGCGCCGCCCCGTCGGCTGGCGCCGCCTGCCGGTGGAGGCTCGCCTGCTGTCGCTGCGCCAGCTTCTCTACCGCGCCATCCCGGCGCTGTTCCTCTCTCTTCCACAGAATGGCAGCGACGACGCTGACATGCTTGCCCAGGCCTGGTACTGGGCCGGATGGACGGTGGGCGACCGGGGCGCCGGCACGGATGTCTTGTCGGGTCGTTCCTGGGAGACTCTAGCGGGCTCTGTTCTGAGCACTTGGCATGCCATCGCTTGACCAACAAAGAGGCAAGACCAATGAGTCGGTACACGACAGCTGCGAAGCATTCGGACGCCAGGAGGCCAGGCGTACTGGTGGTTGGCCCTGTGTTTCCCAAGGGCGGAGGCGTCGGGATGGCCAATCACACCATCCTGTCCTCCGACCTTAGGCTGCGGTACGAGCTCGCTCACCTAGACACCGGCCGCGGGAAGCTCGGAGCCGGCAAGGACTCACGTATGGCTCTGATCAACATCGGCTACTATCTCCGGCAATTGGTGACGCTCTGCTACCTACTGGTAGCGAAGCGACCGCGGATCGTGCACCAGTCGGTGACCTGTGGGATGGCCCTCTTTAAGGAAGGCAGTTTCATGTGGCTGTCGCGACTGAGCGGAGCGCGCGTCGTAGCACACATCCACGGCAGCACCCTCGACCGGCAGCTGCAGGGAGCCGCCGGCCGGCGGAGGCGGCTCATCCATTGGATCCTCCGGATGCCGGACGCGCTGCTGGTGTTGAGCACCTACTGGCACGATCTCCTGGTGGCGGAGATCCCGTCTCTTTCGGGGCGTGTGGTAGTGCTTCCCAACAGCGTGGCTCCCGAAGTGGCGGCTGCCATGCCTGCGGAGGTATTGCGGGCTCCAGGAGAGGGGGACGACGGCTTGATGGTGCTCTTTCTGGGCAGCCTCGGTCAGCGCAAGGGGCTGAACACGGCCATAGAGGCCGCGGCGCTCGTCCGCCAGGAGGTACCCGGAGTGAGATTCGTGTTCGCCGGTGACCTGGACCTGGAGCGTGATAGAGCACTGGTTAGCGATCTGCGGGAGCGGGCCGTTCGCATCGGGGCCATCCAGTTCCCCGGACTGGTCACCGGGCCCAAGAAGCTGGAACTCCTGCGAGGAGCGGCCATGCTCATACTCCCTTCGCGGAACGAGAACCAGCCCATCGCCATACTCGAGGGAATGGCCATGGGCCTTCCCATCGTGGCGACCGCTGTCGGCGGCATACCCGAGACAGTGGAAGACTCCCGGCAGGGATTCCTGATTGCCCCGGGAGATGCCATCCACTTGGCCGTCGCGATCATGCGCCTGGCGCGCGACCCGGAGCTGAGGCTCGAGATGGGCCGGGCCAGTCTGGAGCGCTTCCGCCGTGAGTATCATCCTGACGTGTTCGCACGGAGGGTGGGCGCCGTCTACGAGCAACTGCTGAACGGAAGCGCCCGCCTCGAGGGCGTCGGCGCCGGCAGGGCAGCCTGATATGGACGGACGCAGGAGCGGTCGCGTTCTGATGCTGCTGGAGAACTGCCCCTACTCCGTTGATGGACGGGTGAAGCGAGAGGCCCGCACCTTGACGGGCGCGGGCTACCGCGTGCGCGTGATCTGTCCCAGGCCGGAGGGGGGGCGCTTCCGTGAGGAGTACGACGGGGTGATCGCCTACCAGTACCCGCCTTCGCCGAGCGTCTCCGGCGCGCTGGGTTACGTGGTGGAATGGGGCTATGCGCTGCTGGTCGCCGGGCTCATCTCCCTCTATGTCTGGGCTCGACATGGGATCGATGTCGTCCACGCCCATAACCCACCCGACCTCTTCTTCCTTCTAGGCGGCTTCTACCGGCTGTTCGGCAAGCGGTTCGTCTTCGATCACCACGACCTCGTCCCCGAGTTGTACCGGGCACGGTCCGGCGCCGGGACGAGCGCTCTGGTGGTCCGGGCGCTGACGCTTTTCGAGCGTTGGTCGTGCCGGACTGCTGACCACGTCGTTGCTACCAACCTTTCCTATGCGGGCTTGGAGCAGCAGCGCTGTGGTGTGCCGGAAGAGCGCATCACGGTCGTGCGCAACGGCCCCGATGCCTCCAAGTTCAAGCCCGACCCCGGCAGGCGGCCCGCGGCCAACGACGAGGAACTCGTCATCGTCTATGTGGGGGTGGTGAACCTTCAGGACGGTGTTGACCACTTGGTGGGCGCCCTGAAGCACCTGGCGGAAGGGTCGGACGTTCCCCCGTGGCGCTGCGTGATTGTGGGCAGCGGCGACGCACTGGACGGCGTGAGGCGACTGGCCGAAGAGGCCGGGCTCTCCCAGCGCATCTCGTTCACCGGATGGGTGGGGCAGAGCGAGGTCATGGACCATCTGAACCGGGCGGATGTGTGTGTGGCGCCTGAGCCCTCCAACGGGCTTAACGATCATTCGACCATCATCAAGATTATGGAGTACATGGCAATGGCCAGGCCGGTTGTGGCCTTCGACCTTCGCGAGCACCGCCGTTCGGCCGGAGAGGCGGCGCTGTACGCGCGCCCCAATGACGAGGCCGACTTCGCCCGGCAGGTGTTGACGCTGCTCCGAGACCCGCCCCTCCGGGAAAGGCTGGGGCGGATCGGTCGTGAGAGGATCGAGACCCAGTTGTCGTGGCAGCACCAGGCACCCCACCTTCTGAAGGCCTACCAGTCTCTCGACGAAGAGGGGCGGCTGTGAGGAAGGCTCGTGCCCGATCGGCGCCGGTGGGGCTGCCTAACCGCGACACAGAGGAGTTCACCTGCCGCCTGTACGAGGGAGTGGAGTACACGGCGTACTGGGACGAAGAGGCGCGTCGGCGCACGGACGCGCTGGAGCGCGCCATCGTGGGCGGGCTGCTGCCGTCCGGCGGGCAGCGCTTGCTGGACGTAGGCTGCGGCTTTGGGCGTCTGTCCCAGGCCTATGCCGACCGTTTCCGGCAGACGGTAATGCTGGATGGGTCGATGTCCATGCTACGGCAGGCGCGGGACAACACCTCCGGACGCCACATCTACATCGCCGCGGACGTCATGAGGATGCCGCTGCGCGCCGGTGTGGCGGACGCCGCGCTCTTCGTGCGCGTCTTCCATCATCTGGAAGATAGCGGCGGGTGTCTGGTGGAGCTGCGCCGAGTGCTGTCTGAGGGAGGGAGGCTGGTGTTGAGCTACGCCAACAAGCGCTCGGCCGTTCGCCTGGCGAAGTGGGCGGCTAGAAGTGCTTCCCACCCCTACCACCCGCGCCACCCCCAACCCATGCCGGTGGGCCACGGCTCGACCTTCTACTACCATCATCCATCGTTCGTAGCCTCAGCCCTGGAGGGGGCACGCTTCCGGCCGCTGCCCGGCAACGATGCCGGTCTCCCCGATGCTGTCCCAGGTTTCCTTGGTCCCCTCGGGCGGCCCACCGGTGCCGGGCTGGCTTTGGCGGGTATCCTGGGCCGAGCGCACGCTTCGTTCTGGGTCTACACCGGCGCCGATGCTCGCGGCGGTACCCCGATGCCCCGCTGTGAGTCGACCACCGACCTACTGCAGTGCCCGAGCTGTGGCCACGAGGTGGTCGCGGAGACCGATGGATATGCTTGCCGGCCGTGCGGTCGCTTCTACCCGATCGTGGACGGCATTGCTGACTTCCGGCTGCCCGAGGGGCCGGCCGGTGATGGTGGAGCGGAGCCGTCGTGACAGAACTTACCGGTACCAGCGCCCCAGCACCCGCGGTGGTCACCCCGCTCGATGAGCATATGGGTCTGGATATCGCCCGCTCCCTGGCTCGCAAGGGAGTGACGGTCTATGGTATCGACGCCGACCGTCGAGCGCCCGGGCGTCACTCCAACGCCTGTCGGTTCGTGCTGGGGCCGAGCCCGGAGCATGGCCGCGAATTGGAGTATGTGGAGTTCCTGGAGCGGTTCGCGCAGGATCTGAAAGTGCGGCCAGTGCTGTACCCCCTGAGCGATCTGCACGTCCGGGTGGTGTCGCAGTACCGGGAGCGCCTGTTGCCTCTCTACCGCTTCGTCATGCCGTCGGCGGCCACCGTCGACAGCCTGCTTACCAAAGATGGCCTGGCACAAGCCGCGGCCTCGGCAGGCATCCCCGCCCCGCGTACTCTGCCTGCGGCCACCCCGGCTGAGCTTGAGGTAGCGGCTGAGACTCTCCAGTACCCGGTCATTCTGAAGCCGGTGGACAGCACCTACTGGCATTCGGAGGCCATCACTAAGCTTCTGCGGCATGGGCTTCTGGCGGCACGGGCCAAGGTGGTCCTATGCCGCGATAGGGCGGCACTCGTCCACGCGCATGACCTCATCGCGCCGGCGGATAATCGCCTGGTGGTGCAGGAGGTTATCCCGGGGGAAGACAGCCGCCTAGCCTACATGGCCGCTTATCTCGGCCGAGACTCTCAGCCGCTGGCGGTCTTCGCCGGGCGAAAACTGCGCGTCATTCCCCCCGGGTTCGGCTCCGCCTCATTCGTGCGCACCTTCCACGACCCGGAGTTGGAGCGACTGGGTCTGGCGCTCCTGCAGTCCATGGGCTGGCAGGGACTGGTCGGGGTGGAGTTCAAGAAGGACTCACGCGACGAGCAGTACAAGCTGATTGAGGTGAACGCTCGCTTCGGCATGTGGGATGGCCTGAGCACCGTCTGCGGAGTGGACCTGCCGTACATCGCCTATCGCGATGCCCTCGAGCTGCCCGTGGAGCGTTTACCGTCCTACCGTGACAACGTGATCTGGCTCGACTGGCAGCGGGACGTGCGAGCGGCTCTGGCCTACCGCTCCCGGGGTGAGCTGTCAATGGGCGCGTGGATTCGATCGCTGAGGGGTGACAAGATGGTGGCCATCTACTCCCGCGAGGACTGGCGCCCCGGCGCCGCTTTCACCTGGGCACTGGTGCGGCGGGGCTGGGAGCGGCTGTGGGGCGGCGCCTCCGACCACCGGGGAGGAAGCTAATGCGGCAGCGGCCGGAAACGGCAGGAGGACGAAGCGACGGCCCGGGCGTGGATATCCTTCGTTCCCTGCCTCAGGACGACTGGCGCCGGTTCGTCGAGAACCACCCGCTGGGCAACGTGTTCCACACGCCGGAGATGCACAGTGCGTTTGGCCGGGCCACCAAACACCGCGCCGATCTCTGGGCAGCCGCTGATGGCAGCCGCGTCCTCGCCCTGCTGCTACCGGTCCAGGTCAGCGTTCTGGGCGGGCCGGCACGATCGCTGGCGACGCGCGCGGTGGTCTACGGAGGGCTGCTTCACGCGACGGGCGCGGAAGGCGTGAGCGCCGCTGAGCAGCTGATGTCGGCCTACAATGGTGGTGTAGACCGATCGGTGCTCTACACGGAGGTACGCAACATCCACGATGCCTCCGCCTCCCAGGCGGTCTTGCGTCGGCACGGTTTCGCTTTCGAGCCTCACCTGAATTACCTGGTGCACCTGGAGGAGGGGCCCGCGGCCGTGTTCTCCCGGATCGGCAAGCGCACCCGCAAGCATATCCGGCATGCCCAGAACCAGGGACGGGTGACCGTAGAGCAGACGGTGACGCCGGAAGGATTGGCCGAATGCTACTCGCTCCTCTGTGACACCTATCGGCGAGCACGCGTACCGCTCGCGGACCTCTCCCTGTTCGAGGCCGCACTGGAGGTGCTGGGGGCTCGGGGGATGGTTCGCTTCACTCGCGCCGTGGTGGGATCGACCACCGCCGCGGTATCGGTGGACCTGGTGTACAAGGACGTAGTCTATGGCTGGTACGGGGGTACCGATCGCCGGCTCGCCAACGAGTCTCCCAACGAGATGCTCACTTGGCACCTGCTGGAATGGGCTTCGCGGGAGGGCTACCGCATCTATGACTTCGGTGGTGCCGGGCGGCCGGATGTCCCCTACCCGGTGCGCGACTTCAAGGCGAAGTTCGGTGGCGAGCTGGTGAACTACGGGCGGAACGCGTGCGTCCATTCTCGCCTGCGCCTGCAGGCGGCGGAGCTGGGCTACCGCGCCTACCAACGGATCATCTTCGGTGGCGGGCGCCCCAGCAGGTCGTCCGGCAGCACGGGTGAAGCGGCAGAGTCGCGGTCAGGCGGTCAGGGCCGCGTCGAGAGCCGCTCTTCGTGAGGAAGGCTCCCGCGCCCGAACCGGTCGACGTTGGCCTTTACGCCGCCAACACTCCGGCGGCGTTCTGGAGGCTGGCCGCTGACGTTCCGGATTGGGTCTGGGCCCAGGAAGCCGGGCGCTTGCTGGGCGACATCCCGGGCGCGGCTCAGGTCCTGGACGGTGGTGGATGGCCGGCGCTGATGGCCTACGTCCTCGGCGAGGGTCAGTTCGGCCCTTCTCACTGGCGCCTGAGTGGTACGAGGCAGTTCTACTACCGGCGGGTGCGGAGGTGGCTGCCGCCGTGGGCGAAGCCGCTGGCCCGGCAGTTGCTGGGCCGGCGTGGGCATCAGCAGGGTCCGCTTGGCTGGCCGGTTGAGCCGCGCTTCGCCGACTTCCTGTTCGGCCTGCTGGGCGCCACGATGCGGCTCCTTGGCCTTGAGTCGGCCCCGTATCTGCACTTCTGGCCCCATGGAAAGCGCCTGGCAGTGGTGCTGACGCACGACGTGGAGGGCACTGACGGGCAAGCATTCGTTCCGGCGGTGGCAGCTCTGGAGGAGTCCCTCGGGTTCCGCTCCAGCTTCAACTTCGTGCCCGAGGGGTATGCTGTGGACGCCGGTTTGCGCGCGGAGTTGGGGGCGCGCGGTTTTGAGGTGGGCGTCCACGGGTTGCGGCACGACGGAGGCCTGTTCGCCAACCGAGAGGCTTTCCACGAGCGCTCGGCCCGGATCAACCGCTACCTGCGCGAGTGGGGCTGTCGCGGTTTTCGAGCTCCGCTCATGCACCGGCAGCCGGAATGGCTGCAGGAATTGGAACTCGACTACGACTCCTCTTTCTTCGACTCCGACCCTTTTGAGCCGATCGCCGGCGGTACCATGAGCCTCTGGCCGTTCTTTGTCGGGCGGTTCGTGGAACTGCCCTACACGCTGGTGCAGGACCACACTCTGAGCCAGACTCTCGGAGAGAAGACACCGCGCCTGTGGCTGGAGAAGATGGAGTACACCAGTAGGCGCTGCGGCATGGCGCTGCTCAACAGCCACCCCGACTACCTGCGGCACGGAGAGGGCCTGGCCGTCTACCGAGCCTTTCTGGAGGCGATTGTCGATCGCGATGATGCCTGGACGGCTCTGCCGCACGAAGTGGCGCGCTGGTGGCGTTCGCGCCGCGACTCGCCCGTGCGCCAATCCCCGACAGGTGGGTACGAGACCGATCTGGAGGGAGGCGTTCTGGCTGAGGCCGTGGTCGTAGACGGGGGGGTGGAACTGGTCAGGCAACATCCAGGGAGAGAGGGGGGCGGTCGGTGTTCGACGCGGTGATCATCGGAGTAGCAGGTGGCAGCGGATCGGGCAAGACGACAGTGGTGCAGGAGCTAGTACGGCGTCTGAGTGCCTATCCGGTAACGGTGATCCAGCACGACTGGTACTACCGAGACTGGAGCCACCTGCCGCCGCAAGAGCGTGCGGCCATCAACTTCGACCACCCGGACGCAATTCAGACAGAGATGCTGGTGGAGCACCTCAAGCAGCTTCGGTCGGGTCTGCCGGTGGAGGCGCCGGTCTATGACTTCGTCCGCCACGAGCGCCGGAGCGAGACTCTCCCGGTGCCCCCGGGTAAGGCGATCATCGTGGAAGGAATACTGGTGTTGGCCGAACCCGCTCTGCGAGAGTTGATGGACCTGAAGCTCTTCGTCGATACCGACGCGGATATCCGTTTCATCCGCCGGTTGCAGCGCGACATGACCGAGCGAGGGCGCACAATGGAGTCCGTGATCCGCCAGTACCTTCAGACGGTTCAGCCGATGCACTCGCAGTTTGTTGAGCCGAGCAAGCGCCAGGCCGACGTCATCATCCCCGAAGGGGGACAGAACCTTGTGGCTGTGGACCTCATCGCGGCGCGGGTGAGCGAGATCATCAGGAGCTCGGAGTAGCCTCGCCTCGCGCAGGCCCACGGCCGGCTATGACCTACTGGGCGAGCAGGACGTCCTCAAGGGCAGTGGAGCCGCCGTCTAGGTTGGTAACCGCCACGGTGTGGCTGCCGGGGGCGATCGACGGCAGGGTGCAGACCACTTGGTTGGGGGAGCGCCGTTCCAGCCCCTGGCACGCTTGGCCGCCGACGCTCGCCTGCACCCCTTTCTGGAAGCCGAACCCCACCAGCACCACGACCACCCCTCCCGTGGCCGGAGCTTCGGCCGGGTAGCAGCCGATTAGCTCAGGCGTTTGGCCGTGTGCCCAGGCGCCTAGGTCGACGGGAGCCCCATCGGTGGCCAGTCCGGCTCCGACGGCCGGGCTATCGGACTGGAGGTGGAGTTCAGGCGCTTCGGCGTCGAAGAGCTGAGAGCGAGTCAGAGTCTCAGACTCGGCCAGGGTGAAGCCCATTTCGGTGCGCGCCTCGGAAAGGGAATACAGGTTGTACTCGTGGGCGAACGAGGGGGAGCTGGATACCTGCGTGAAGTCACCCAGCTGGAAGATGTTGTTGCGCACCGTGAGTGCCGTTGCTGGTGGCAACCCGTCCATGAGGTAGTTGAGCCAGTGCACGCCGGTGGAACGCGTGTCCAGCACGGTGTTGTTCTCGAAGTAGAAGGCCTCGACCGTGCTCGCTTCGGGGCCACCGAGATGGAAGCCCAGCAGTCGGCCGGAATGTACGATCAGGTTGTAGCTCACCGTCACATTCCGGGCCGATCCCCGCGCGCTAGGGCCGGCCACCTCCATGAAGCCTTCGCAGTCGCGCACGTAGTTGTGATGCACGTGACTGCCGTCGGCGTTGCCGTACAGCTCCACCGCCCCACCGTCATAGCCGTACTCCAGGGAGGGGGCGCGGCAGTTGACGAAGACATTGTGGGAGACTTCGTTGAACGGGTTGCGCAGCCAGACGCCGACGGCGCCGTAGCTTGAGCCGGGCAGGTCTACCTCCATGACCAGATCATGGAAGTAGTTCCCCACAACGAGGTTGTGCTGCCCGCTGACGCTGACGCCGGCGGCGGTCCGGTACGCTTCGCAGCCGCGCACTACGTTGTGATCGGAGCCGTTGTGAAGCCAGACGCCACTGCCGCCGGAGTCGTGCAGGTATAGGCCCTCGATCACAATCCAGTCGGCATCTACATACACCGGGCGACCGCTACCGGTGCCTCCATGGTCGGTGGCGGAGAGGGCAGGCGCCGGGCCCGCGCCGTAGGGGCGAACGGTGATCGGTGCTTTCTCAGTTCCTGAGCGCACCAGCCGCAGCCCAGTGTCCCAGGACGAACCTCGGCTCAGGTTCACGGTATCCCCGGGCTGCAGGGGGTAGCGGTGGAGTGGAGCAAAAGTGCGCCAGGCCGATTCGGGCGACAGACCGCTGGCAGAGTCGTTGCCTTTGATGCTGTCTACGTAGACCTGGACCCCGACAGCCGTCCCTGGAGGCCCGACCCCCGCCGCATCTGCCGGCGGTTGTCGGAGAGCGCGGGTGACAAGCAGTAGACCGGTGGCCAGCAAGACGATAAGGATAGCCGCCGCCGCGAGCTGAGGAAGACTAGGCGTACGTGGGTGCTGCCGCGAGTCCGCCAATCAGTCTCCTTGTAAGGCGGTGGCCGAGAATTGGACGCGCGGCGCCACCACCAGACAGAGGCAATTACAGGCGCAAAGACACCGGCAGGCAAACCCGTGTCGTCGGGATCGCCTGCCGGGCTCACTAGAGGTTGGCTAGCTAGTCTAGGAAGATGTCGCGTCCTCTCCTAGCGTGTCTGCACCGCCGGCAGGTAAACCTCAGTCTCGAGGCCGCCGATATCCACGCCGGTGACTGTGCTGCTGGTGCCGTCAGGGTTCGTTACTACGAGCGTGACGGTGGTGGCCTCATCGATGCCGACCTCGGCCACTATTTCAAAGGCGGTGACGACGTCCTGTGAGAGCAGCGTAGCTCCGTTGAGGCTCACCAGGGCAGCGCGATCGAAGCCACTCCCGGCGATGAGCAGCCTTCTCACCCAGCCTGGTCTGCGCGCAGACCTGACGTCAACGATGACGGGGCCCGTGCTCGGAGCGGGCGTAGGTGTGACGACGGCAGTGGGAACAGGACTAGGCACGAAGGTGGGAGTCGGGTTCGGGGCAGTGCTGGTGGGCACCGGAGTCGCAGTGGGTACCGGGGCGGTCGGGCCGCCCGGACCGACGTAGACTAATCCTGAGGCTAGACCGGCGGTTCTGCCGTCTGGGCTGGTGACGACCACATCGGCGACACCGGCCGTGACGGCAGGAGCGGCGCAGGTGACCTGGAACGGCGACCTCACGGTCGTAGACACGCAGGGCTGGCCGGCCACGGTCACTTGGGTGCCGTCAGCGAAGCCAGTTCCGCTCAGGATCACCTGGCTGCCGCCCGATGCAGGTACGACACTGGGGTAGATACCCACTAGGGTAGGCCCTTCTCCGTAGGGAAGGGCTCCCAGGTCGGTGACGCCCCCGTTGGCATCCCGGCCGGTGCCGCGCGCCGGGCTCGACTCGGTGAGACGCAGGTCGCCCCGACCCAAGTCGACGAACTGAGGATCGGCCTTCATCTCGGTATCGCTCAAGGTGAAGCCGAGCTTGGTAGTGGGATTGGGCAAGCTGTAAGTGTTGAAGTCGTGGACGAAGCTACTGGAGTTGAAGATCTGCTGGAAGTTGACCACGTGGTTGATGTTGTTGCGCATGGTCAGCGCCGATGGGGACGGCGTGCCGTCCATGAAGTAGTTCAGCGACCAGGTCCACTCTGGTCTCGAGTCCGCCACGGTGTTGTGCTCGAAGACGAAGTTCTCAACCACGGCTGCTTCGGCGCCACCGACGTGGAAGCCAAGAAGGCGACCGGAGTCCACCACCACGTTGTGGGTGACTCTGTTGTTGCGGGCAGCGCCGCCCCCAACCTCGATGAAGCCCTCTACGTCCCGGAAGTAGTTGTGGTGGATGTAGTTGCCGTCGGCGGTGTTGTAGAACTCGACGCCACCGCCGTCCACGCCGAAGGCCATGGAGGGCACACGGGCGTTGATCACGGTGTTGTAGGAGATCTCGTTGTTGGAGCTATAGAGGTTGACTCCGACGCCACCATAGCTGCCGGTGCTGCTATCGAACTCAAGCACCAGATCGTGGAAGTAGTTGCCGGTTACCAGGTTGTACTGGCCGCTGATGGTGACGCCGGCGCCGGTGCGGTAGGCCTCGCAGCCACGCACGATGTTGTGGTCGGAGCCGTTGGCCAGCCACACGCCGGCGGAGAGGGCGTCGTAGAAGTACAGCCCCTCAACGATCACCCAGTCCGCCGCGACATAGACGGAGCGGTCTCGGCCGGTACCGGAGTGATTGATGTTGGAGAGGGCCGGCGCCGCGCCGTCGCCGTACGGGCGAACGATGATCGGGCTGCCCTCGACGCCAGATCGCTCGATGCGGAGCCCGGTGTTCCAGTTGGAGCCGCGGGCTAGATTGATGGCATCTCCCGGTCCGTAGTTGTAGCGGTAGAGCGGCTCGAACGTGCGCCAAGCGGACTCTGGCGAGAGGCCATTGTTGGCGTCGTTACCGTTGACACTGTCGACGTAAACCTGGTTCCCGGCGGCGACCGCCGACTGGCGGGCCGAGGGTAGGCAGAGGATGGCTGCGACAGCGAGCCCGATGGCAAGGATCACCAAGGGTGCCCGCAGATGCTTGGGCGAGCGAACGCACATTGCTCTGTGCTCCTGTCTGTGTTCGTGGTGGCCCAGTGCGTGGTGCTATGAAGCAGCTTTGGAGGGGCTGTCGTCACGACAGGTGGAAGGCTGAATGGGAGAGTAGTACTGGGCTGGGGCGACGGGGCGTCACTCTAGGTGCCGCTCCTGCCGCTGCGAATGTCCATTGGGTGGGCGTAGCCGGCCCTCAGGCCGGTTCGACCTAGGCGGATGACGTCAGCGCATGCGTTTCTCCTCACAACGGCCAGGATTGCGGCGGAGTAGGGGATACATCGGTGCCGTCCGGACGGGCCGAGGCGTCGGTAGGCTGCAGGCACACTCCGCCATGGGCGGTCTTTGGGGAGAGCGCGACGCTAGGCGCGCCTCCACACTTCTGTCAAGTTATCTTCAGCGGACCTTCGGCCGATCGCCTCACGGTGGCGGCTGGCGGCCCGCATCCCCCCCGGGAAGTTAGTCGCAAGAGGTGCTGGATGAGAAAGGACTCTGTCGTACTCGAAGAAGGCCGCCTGGGAGACGTCGGCTCACTGGACGACTACCCCTGGTTCAAAGAGCGGCACCGGGTGTTCCCGGCCGTCTTCGAAGGCCGCAACCACCGCCGCATACTTGACGTGGCCGCCGGCGCCGGCTGCGCCGCGCAGCGCATCCACAACGGCTACCCGGCACAGGTCATCTGCAATGAGATCTCCCCCAGCGCCCTCCGGCTTCTCCGCGATATGGGTCTGGCCACCGTCTCCTTCGACCTCGACGACGAGCGGGCGTCCATGCCCTTCGCGGACGGGTCTTTCGATGCCGTCGTCTCTTTGGTGACCATCGAACACTTGCTGCATCCGGATCATCATCTCAACGAGATCCGTCGGGTGCTGTCGGAGGATGGCTTCCTGTACATTGCCGCCCCCAATTACGCCGCTCCCGAGTACGTCTTGCCCATGCTTCTGTCTGGTCGAGCAGTCCACAATCCTCTGGACTCAGAATCGCGCTACGAGTTCTACTCCCACGTCCGCTACTTCACCTACCGCACCCTACTGGAGGTGGCCACATCGTTGGGCTTCGTCGCCGACACGGTGTACCTGGCGCTCCCCGGGGGCAGTGCCCGCTTTCGGGCATTGCAGCGATCTTCAGCCCTCAAGGCGCGCACCTACCGTTGGGCTCGCTGGCTTCAGTTCCGCCTGCTGCCGGCGCGCCTCGCCACAGAGCCCATTCTCTGCCTCCGGAGAGGCGACAATGGTGCCCGGGGGGCGGTACGCAAGGTGGTTCTGTAGGGGAGATATGGAAGAGGTGCCGGCAGAGCCGGTAAGGTGGCGGGAGTCAGCGTGAGCTGGGCGATGCCGGGGCGCTGCGCGCGCCCGAGCGAACGTCCGCGACCGGGGCCGACTCTTCCGCGGCCCGTAGCATCGGCATCTCCAGAGACCGGCTGCGGCGCGAAGACAGCATACATGCTGAGACGGCCACTACCGTGGAGAGCGCTACGGGTACAGCGACGGCTAGAACCCATATACTCATGGCCATGAGCCTCCGTGAGAGTGCCTGCTCTGTTATCGGCAGGCTGCACCGGGGCTTGAGCGCGGTGGGGGTAGGTGAGGGGACAGCGATCAACGATGAAGCGCCGGGTTAATAAGTTGTTGGGATCGACCGAGAGTATGATCGGTCTGAGCCCGTTCCGCAAGTTCACCGCTGAGCTAATGCAGAGAACGTGCCAAGAGTCCAAGTCGCCCTGGTTCGATGGCGGCTCGGTGAAGCCCAGTGCCTTTGGCGGGAGGCGTCATCCTGCGGAAGGCTCGCCCGGCAGGCGGCGGTGCTTGTACGATCCTCGCCGGCCGGGGGGCTGAGGCGCAACATACAGCTGCGGGGAGGGTTTCCGGTGGTTCGGGGCGATGGAGAGCGGCCCACGGAGCGGCGAACTCTGGGCGTGGTCGTCAGCATGGACTGCGAGCGAGTGACGGACGAATCTCTCATCACCGGGACGCCGTCGTGGGACATGGGACGCCGGGCGGTGCTGGGGCTGGCCGAGCTGCTGGATCGAGAGGGCTTCCGTGGCACCTTCCTGCCGACGCCTGACACGGCCGCCAGGCAGGCCACCCTCTTCGCGGAGGTCGCCGGGTGCGGATCCGAGGTCGGCCTCCAGTTCCACTGCCGCAGCTTCTGGGACCTGCGCTACAGCCGCGTCCTGGGCCACTATGACCGCGAGCAGCAGCGGGCCATTCTCAGCCAGGCCAAGGACGTGTGGGAACAGGCGCTGAGCCGGCCGCTACTGACCTTTCGCTCTGGGTTTCTCTCCGCCAGCGACGACACCTTCCCCATCCTGGCGTCGCTGGGCGTGAAGCAGACCTCTTGCAGCAAGGCGGGTCGCTACCGTCCCGAGGTGGGGGCCTGCTGGCTGGGGGCGCTCCCCTACGCCCACCGCGCCAGCGCCACCTGCCGGCTGGAGAGCGGCGCCTTGGACCTGGTCGAGGTGCCCGTCTCCTCGCACCCGGCAGAGCGCTTCTCCACCAGGGCCAACTTCGATCCCCGGGACCCGCGCCCGGACAGCGACTTCGCGCCGGACACCTACCGGGAGATCGTGGACGCGGCTGTGCACGAGATGGCGCTCATCGCGCCGCCGGTGGCCGCCTTCGTCATCCTCACGCATAACACCATCGACTATGGCTCTCCCGCGGAGCCGCGCCGAGCACACCTGGTTGCGATGCTGCGGCGCCTTCGGGGTAAGGAGAGCCAGGGCTGGCAGGTGACGCCCGCCACGCTGACGGACGTTAGGTGCGCCCTGGTGGGCGGCTGACGACCGACTAACCGGCGGGGCGGGCGCCGGCCCGTCCTGAACGCCGAAGGAAATGTTGCCCGAGTCCTAGTGATCGGAGACGCGGGACACCCGGCCGTAGCGCGAGAGGAAGTAGAACTCGCGATCCTCACGCAGGCGGTGTTGGATGCCGTTCAGGCGTCGAGAGGCAATCGTGCTCGCGGCGGTGAGGATAGCGGGCTCCGAGAGAGGCGATGGTGCGGAATGCGAAAGACCGGAGGCTGGGTAAGCGCTCCGGTCGGTGTTGGTGAGCCGCACAGGAATCGAACCTGTAACCTACTGATTAAGAGTCAGTTGCTCTGCCAATTGAGCTAGCGGCCCGACATGCGGGCATTCTAGCGCAGGCGGCAGAGCCGGTCAAATCTCCTGGCGGTGTGGTTGACGCGCCCGTCCGCCGAGAAGGGCACGCTTTGCCCGCGAGTGGTGAACATGATACACTCCTGCTCGCTTATCCATAGGATGAGAGTCACGCCCATATGCAGACAACGCATCGCGCCAAGCGCGGCAAGAAGGCCCTGGAGCCAGACCCCCGGTCTGGATAGGCCCGTTGCCTGTCTGCAGCAAGCGGCTAGCCGAACCAGAATGGGGGAGCTAGCCGTTTTTCTATGCCCGGATACTGGGTAGCTCGATGGGGAGCGGCCGCACCACTTCCTGTGTGGAGGAGAACCATGCCGCTGGACCGCTTCAGCATCATCGAATCAACGCTCCGTGAGGGCGAGCAGTTCGTGGGCGCCAACTTCACCCCGGAGCAGAAGGTCGAGATCGCCCAGGCCCTGGATGAGTTCGGGGTGGAGTACATCGAGGTCACCTCGCCGGCGGCGAGCCCGCAGAGCCTCGCCGACTGCTCCCGCATCGCCAAGCTGGGGCTCGGCTGCAGAGTTCTCACCCACACGCGCTGCACCCTCGATGATGCCAAGCTGGCGGTGGACACGGGGGTGGACGGCGTGGACGTGGTCATCGGCACCTCCCCCATGCTGCGGCAATACAGCCACGGCAAGAGCATTCAGCAGATCACCGACGCTGCTATCGAGGTGGTTTCCTTCGTCAAGTCCCAGGGGCTAGAGGTACGCTTCAGCTCCGAGGACAGCTTCCGCAGCGATGCTAAGGACCTCTACCACATCTACAGCGCCGTGGACCAGGCGGGTGTGGATCGGGTGGGCTTGGCGGACACGGTGGGGGTGGGCACGCCGACGCAGGTGCACCAGCTGGTGAGCATCTTGCGCCAGGTCGTCTACGCCGACATCGAGTTCCACTCCCATAACGACACCGGCTGCGCCATCGCCAACAGCTTCGCCGCCCTGGATGCCGGCGCTACCCACATCGACACCAGCATCCTCGGCATCGGCGAGCGCAACGGCATCACCCCGCTGGGCGGCTTCGTGGCCCGCATGTACAGCCTTGACCGCGACCTGGTGAAGAGCAAGTACAAGCTACCCATGCTGCGCGAACTGGACCGAATGGTGGCGGAAATGGTGGGCATCTCGGTCCCCTTCAACAACTACATCACCGGCATCACTGCCTTCACGCACAAGGCCGGCATCCACGCCAAGGCGGTGCTCAACAAGCCGGAGACCTACGAGATCCTGGACCCGCAGGACTTCGGCATGACCCGCTATATCTCCATCGCCCACCGCCTCACCGGCTGGAACGCGGTGAAAGACCGTTCGGAGCAGTTGGGCCTGTCGCTGACCGATAAGGAGGTCAAGCAGATCACGGCGCACATCAAGGCGCTGGCCGATGCGCGGCCGCTCCACCTGGCCGACGTGGACGATCTGCTGCGCGAGTGGGTAGTCAAGAGGAGAAGCTTCGGCGAAGTCTCGTCCGAGGAGGGCAAAGTTGAGTAGAGGTTCGACCCTGGCAGAGAAGATCATCGGCCGGGCCGCCGGACATGCGGTACAGCCGGGCGATCTGGCCGTGGTGAACGTGGGCATGGCCATGAGCGTGGACAGCATCGCTCCCAGCGTCATCAAGGTGATGCGGGAGGAGTTCAGGATTCCCAAGGTGGCGGATCCGGAGAAGGTAGCCCTCTTCGTGGACCATGTGGCACCGGCCTGCAATGTCTCCACCGCCGAAGGGCAGGCGGAGGTGCGACGCTTCGCCGCCGAACAGGGCATCCGGCACCTGTACGACGTGGGCACCGGCGTCTGCCACCAGCTCATGATTGATCGCGGCCTGGCCCGAGCCGGCGAGGTGGTGCTGGGGTCGGACTCCCACTCCACCGCCTATGGGGCCATCGGCGCTTTCGGCACCGGTATGGGGGCGACGGACATCGCCCTGGCGTTCGCGACGGGCAAGACGTGGCTGCGCGTGCCGGAGACGATGAAGGTCGAGTTGACCGGTCAGCTGCCGGCGGGCGTCATGAGCAAGGACGCCATCCTCCACCTAATCGGGCGGCTGGGCATCGATGGGGCCACCTACCGAGCGGTGGAGTTCTACGGCGCGGAGGACCTGACGGCGGCTTCCCGCATCACCTTGTGCTCCATGACCACCGAGTTGGGGGCCAAGGCGGGTATGATCGCCTTCCCGCAAGAACGGCTGGCGGAGTTCGGCTTGCCGGAGTGGCTGTTCGCCGATCCGGACGCTGGGTACGTCCATGCCGAGACCATAGACCTCGCGGCACTCAGCCCCCAGGTCTCATCGCCGGACGACGTGGACAACGTGAGCTCGGTGGACGCTGTGGTCGGCATTCACATTGACCAGGTGTTCTTGGGCACCTGCACCAACGGGCGCCTGGAGGACATCCACGCCGCCGCGCGCATCCTCAAGGGCCGGCGAGTGGCGCCGCACGTGCGCATGATCATCATTCCGGCTTCGGACGACATCCTGAAGCAGTCGGTGGCCGACGGCAGCCTGATCTCGCTGCTCGAGGCGGGCGCGACGGTGAGCACGCCCGGTTGCGGCCCCTGCATCGGCCGCCATCAGGGGGTGCTGGCGGCAGGAGAGGCCTGCTTCTCCACCGCCAACCGCAACTTCCGCGGCCGCATGGGTTCTCCCGAGGCGGACATCTACTTGGGCTCGCCCCTGACGGCGGCGGCCACCGCCCTGGAAGGCAAGATCGCCGATCCGCGTAACTACCTGTAGGGAAGGGGGATTAGCCGCAGAGGACACAGAGGACACCGAGAAGAGGAATGAGGATTGGGGAGAAGGGAAGCGGAGAACTCGGCAGAGGCGCGAGCAGCTTCGGCCGCGACCCTTGGTTGTCCCGCCCTTTCCCCCCTCATCTCCTTCTAGTCTCTCACTCTTGCCTTCTCTGTGTTCCCTGCGGCTAGATCTCTCCCGCTAGGAGAGCACATGGCTAGAGTATGGAAGTTCGGCGACGACATAGACACCGATCAGATCGTGCCCGGGCGGTACTCGCCCTACATGACCAGCGATGCCGATCTGCCCAAGTATGCCTTCATCGAGTTCCGGCCCGAGTTCCCCAAGGAGGTGCGCCCGGGGGACGTCATCGTGGCGGAGGACAACTTCGGCTGCGGTTCCTCGCGGGAGTACGCTCCGCTGGCGCTGAAGCGGTGCGGCATTGCCGCCATCGTGGCCAACAGCTTCGCCCGCATTTTCTTCCGCAATGCCATCAACCTGGGCATACCGCTGTTCGAGGACCCGGCGGCGGTGCAGGCGCTCAACGACGGCGACGTGGTGGAGCTGGACGCGGCGGCGGGCAGGATAACAGTCGGCGGGCGCACCATCGAGCTACGGCCGCAGCCACGCTTCGTGCAGGACATTCTGGCGGCGGGCACCATCGCCGACTACATCCGCGACCACGGCCGCTTTCCTGGGGAGTAGGCGAATAGCCACAGAGACACAGAGCCACGGAGACAGACCTGGTCTCTTTCCCCCTTCCTTCGCAGGGAAGGGGGTTAGGGGGTTAGGTTTGCCGGCGGTGACCCAATGGAACTGAAGGAACTGCAGCAGCAGGTCACTGAGTTCGTGCGGGACAAGGGCTGGTACAAGGCCGACTCGGCCCGGCCCCAGGTCCCGCGCAACTTGGCCATCTCGCTCTGCCTCGAGGCAGCGGAGGTGCTGGAGCATTTCCAGTGGCAAGAGGAGTGCGACCGCGAGGAGATGGCCCTGGAGTTGGCGGACGTATTACACTACGTGTTGCAGTTGGCCGATGTGCTGGACATTGATCTGGAGCAGGCGGTGATGACCAAGTTGGCCCAGAACCGAGAGAGGCGGTGGTGAAGCGCGTCGTCCTGATCGAAGGCGACGGCATCGGTCACGAGGTGGTTCCCGCCGCCGTCCGGGTCCTGGAGGCCACCGGCGTCCCCTTCCAGTTCGTGGAGGCCGAGGCGGGCTGGGACTGCTTCCAGCGCCACGGTACCGCCCTGCCGGACGATACGCTGGCCCTGGTGCGAGAGAGCGACGCTGCTCTGTTTGGGGCCGTGTCCTCACCGCTCCATCGCGTCGAGGGGTATCGCAGTCCCATCGTCGCTCTGCGGCGGGCGCTGGACCTATACGCCAACCTGAGGCCTGTCTTCTCCATGCCGGTGAGCGGCAGCCGCGCGGGCATTGACCTGCTGATCGTGCGGGAGAACAGCGAGGGCCTCTACTCGGGGCGGGAGCGGCGCGAGGGCGACACCGTCATCGCCGAGCGCGTGATCACGCGCCGAGCGAGCGCGCGCATCACCCGGGTGGCCTGCGAGCAGGCCATGCATCGCCGCCGCCACCTGACCATCGTGCACAAGGCGAACGTTCTGCGGGAGAGCGACGGACTCTTCCGCGAGGCGGCCTACCAGGTAGCGGGCGAGTACGCCGACCTGACGGTGGCCGAGATGCTGGTGGACACGGCCGCCCTGCACCTGGTGACCGATCCGGAGCGCTTCGACGTCCTGGTCACCACCAACCTCTTCGGCGATATACTCTCGGATGAGGCGGCCGGACTGGTGGGCGGGCTAGGGTTGGCGCCTTCGGCCAACGTGGGAGATGTGCAGGGCGTGTTCGAGCCGGTGCACGGCTCCGCGCCGGACATCGCCGGGCGGGGCATCGCCAACCCGATCGCCACCATCCTGGCGGCGAGCCTGATGCTGGAGCATCTGCGAGAGGCGGCCGCTGCCGAGCGCGTGCGAGTGGCTGCCATCGAGACGCTCCGCCAGGGCCCACGCACGCCGGATCTGGGCGGCGATGCCGGCACCGAGGACGTCACGCGCGCGATCGTGGCTAAGCTCTAGCCTGATCGGAGCACGCGCATCACGAGGAGGTAGCAATGATCGGACCGATGGAACTGCTGATCATGGCCGCGATCTGCCTGATTCCGATCGTGTTGGTGCTGCTGGCGGCGCTTGTGGTGCTGGCGGTGATGGTGCTGAAGAAAAACGAGCGCCGGCCACAAGCCGGTGAAGACCGCGTAGAAACGCAAGGAGAGAAGAATGGCGAAGCAGGTTGAGTGCCCGGAGTGCGGGGCGACAGTGGAGCTCGATGACGATGTCATCAGCGGCGAGATCGTGGAGTGCCCCGACTGTGCGGTTGAACTGGAAGTGACCAGCGTGGACCCGCTGGAAGTGGAGCTGGCCCCCGAAGAAGACGAGGACTGGGGCGAGTAGGCCCTGGATATGCGCATCGGCTTCCTCTACTCCCGCGTTCGTGTCGAGGAAAAGCTGCTCCTGGAGGCACTGGACCGGCGCGGCCTGAGCTACGAACTCATCGACGACCGCAGCCTAGTCTTCGACGTGACCGCCGGCCGCAGCGGCTGGAGCTACGACGTGGTGCTGGAGCGCTGCGTCAACCAGTCGCACGCTCTCTACGCTCTCAAGGTCCTGAACGACTGGGGCGTGAAGACGGTGAACCGGTTCGAAGTGGTGCGGGACTGCGGCGACAAGCTGTTCACCACCTCGCTCCTGGCGGCGGCGGGGGTACCACAGCCTCGCACCCGGCTGGCGCTGACTCCCGACGCGGCCTTGCAGGCCATCGAGGAGTTCGGTTACCCGGTGGTGCTGAAGCCGGTGGTGGGCTCCTGGGGGCGGCTGCTCGCCAAGATCAACGACCGCGAGGCAGCCGAAGCGGTTATCGAGCACAAGGACGTGCTGGGTAGCTATCAGCACGGCATCATCTACATCCAGGAGTACGTGGAGAAGCGCGGCCGCGACATCCGCGCCTTTGTGGTTGGCGACGAAACCATCGGCGCCATCTACCGCGAGTCGCCCCACTGGATCACCAACACCGCCCGTGGAGGTAAGGCCTCCAACTGCCCCGTGGGCGACGATCTCAACCGGCTCTGCGTCGGGGCGGCCCAGGCACTGGGTGGTGGTGTGGTGGCGGTGGACGTGTTCGAGACCGAGGACCGGGGCTACCTGGTCAACGAGGTCAACCATACCATGGAATTTCGCAACAGCATCGCCCCCACCGGGGTGGACATACCGGGGCGCATCGTGGAGTACGCGGTGGCCGTAGCGGAGGGACGCGCGTGATGAAGGTCTCGATCGCGGGAGCGTCGGGATATGCCGGCGGCGAGTTGCTCCGGCTGCTCCTGGGGCACCCGGACGTGGAAGTGCAGCAGGTGACGGCGGAGAGCAGTGCCGGTCGGTTCGTGCACAGCGTGCACCCCAACCTGCGCGGGGCCACCGGCCTCAAGTTCGTCCCCATGGACGACCTGGAGCCCTGCGACCTGCTTTTCCTGGGGCTGCCCCACGGCATGGCCATGGAGCGCATTGACGACGTGGCCCGGCTGGCGCCGCGCCTCATCGACCTGAGCGCCGACTTCCGCCTCCGCGACGCTGCCGCCTATCCGCGCTGGTACGAGCACGAGCACCCGCACCCGGAGTGGCTGGCGAAGTTCGTCTACGGCATTCCGGAGCTTCATCGGGAGGAGATCAGGGCGACCTCGTACGCCACCGGCGCCGGCTGTAACGCCACCGTCACCATCCTGGGGCTGAAGCCTCTCTTTGAGCGCGGCTTGGTGGAGCGGGCAGTCATCGAGGTGAAGGTGGGGTCGTCCGAGGGGGGCAACAGCCCCAGCCTGGCCTCGCACCACCCGGAGCGGAGCGGCTCGGTGCGGTCATTCGCCCCTACCGGGCACCGGCACCAGGCGGAGATGCAGCAGGAGTTGGCTTTCCACGGGCAGCCCGAGATCCACTTCTCGGCGACAGCCATCGAGTTGGTACGCGGCATTCTGCTCACCGCTCACTGCTTCCTGAAGGAGCGGGTGCAGGAGCGCGACCTGTGGGGAATCTACCGGGAGGCCTACGGCAACGAGCCCTTCATCCGCCTGGTGCGGGACCGGCGTGGCGTCTACCGCTACCCGGAGCCGAAGATACTGGCGGGAAGCAACTTCTGCGACATCGGCTTCGAGGTGGATCCCGACAGCAACCGAGTCGTGATCATCGCCGCCATCGACAACCTGATGAAGGGGGCGGCGGGGAACGCGGTGCAGGCTATGAACGTGATGTGCGGCTTCGACGAGCGGGCGGGCCTGGGGTTCACCGGGCTGCATCCGATCTAGAGAAGCAGGCCTCACCGGTGGCCCTGGCAAGGAGCACGACCACAGGGGAGACTGATTGAGGATCCTGGCGATCGCCGACGAGGTGGATCAGAGGCTTTATGGCCCGGTGCTTCGGCAGCGGTTCAGCGATGTGTCCCTGGTTCTGAGTTGCGGTGATCTGCCGATCTACTACCTGGAGTTCATCGTCAGCACTCTGAACGTGCCCCTGCTCTACGTGCGCGGGAACCACGCTCCCGAGCAGCTATCGTCTTCGGGCGAGGTGAAACGAGAGCCCGAGGGCTGCGTTGACATTGACGGCCGCACCGTTAAGGAACGCGGGCTCCTGATCGCCGGGCTGGAAGGGTCCATGCGCTACAGCGACGGTCCCAACCAGTACAGCGACAATGAGATGTGGGTGAAGGTGCTGCGGCTGGCGCCGCGGCTGTGGCTGAACAAGAAGCGCTATGGACGCTATCTGGACATATTGGTGACGCATTCCGCTCCGCTGGGGATTCAAGACGCGGAGGACCTCTGTCACCGGGGGTTCCGCTCCTTCGTGCCCTTCCTGGAGTGGTTCCGGCCCCGCTACCACCTGCACGGGCACATCCATGCCTACACGCCCAGCGTGGTGACGGAGACGCGCTACCTAGACACTATGGTGCTGAACGCCTTCCGCTTCCGAGTGCTGGACATTCCGGACGACACTCTGCTGGCCTGACGCAGCCGGCGGCGAGATCGGAAGCAGCGTCCCGTGAGGCGGGCCCAGAGGCCCGCTTCTGTACGGAGTAGGAGCGACAATGCCTGAGCATATGCCGGGCGAGCGGTCCAAAGCGCGGCAGGACTTCCGCGAGGCCCGCAAGCAAGCCTTCGTCAATGAGATCCGCGGGGTCCTCTCCGGCGAGCCCACCGATCTGCTCTCCTTCAAGGAGGTGCAGCAGCGGTTAGGTGTGCGCACCTGTGCCCTGGGGCGCTTGGAGACGGTGCCGCTGAAGCGGATCGTCGGGAGCGAGGGCCGCTACCGGGACTTCGACCGCGAGTTTCTGCCACGGCGCTCCGACACCGAGAGCCGCTGGGAGAGCCTGTCCGCCGCCTTCGACCGGATGGAGAACGTGCCGCCGGTGGAGCTGTACAAGGTGGGCGAGGCCTACTTCGTGCGGGACGGCAACCACCGGGTGAGCGTGGCCCGCCGTCATGGGGCCGAGTACATCGATGCCTTCGTCATAGACTGCCCGTCCCGCGTGAACCTGGACTCCGGGCTGGACGTGCGACGCCTGCTGGTGGAGGAAGAGCATCTCCAGTTCCTGGAGCGTACCCACCTGGACGCCATCATAGGTACAGACATCCGGCTGACCGCTTCCAGCGCCTACGACGCCCTGGAGCGCCACATCGAGGGACACCGCTACTACTTGGGTCAGGACCGCGGCGAACCGGTCACCTTTGAGGACGCGGCCCGGTCGTGGTACGAGAAGGTGTACCTGCCCACGGTGGACGTGATCCGGCGTACCAAGATCCTGGATCGCTTCGCCGGGCGCACCGAGGGTGATCTCTACATCTGGGTGCTGGAGCACCACCACTACTTGCGGGAACGGGACGGCGGACAGGTTTCGCTGGAGCAGGCGGCGAGATCCTACGCCAGACGCTACGGTGACAAGCCCTACCATAGGGCTTGGGACTGGCTGGCGACTCGCCTGGCCAGAATCGGAGGGATGTTGCTGTCATGGGTCAGGCGATAGTTGTCAAAGTGGGCGGCAGCGCCGGGATCGACTACGACGCCGTCTGCGCCGATGTGGCCGGCCTCGTGGCCGAGGGGCGCCGCGTGGTGCTGGTGCACGGCGGCTCAGCGGAGACGAACCGGGTGGCAGAGGCGCTGGGCCACCCGCCCCAGTTCATCACCTCGGAGTCCGGCTTCCAGAGCCGGCGCACCGACCGGCAGACCATGGAGATCTTCGAGATGGTCTACTGCGGCAAGATGAACAAGATGATCGTCGGGAAGCTTCAGGCGCTGGGCGTCAACGCCATCGGCCTCTCCGGGCTCGACGGCCGCCTGCTACGGGGACCGCGCAAGAAGGCGATCCGCGCCGTGATTGACGGCAAGCGAATCAGCATCCGCGACGACCTGTCGGGCAAGGTGGAGAAGGTGAACTCGGACCTGCTGACGCTGCTCATGGACGCCGGCTACACACCGGTCATGTCGCCACCCGCCCTTTCCTATGAGAACGAAGCCATCAACGTCGACGGCGACCGGGCCGCTGCCGCCATCGCCCAGGCGCTAGCCGCCGAGGCGCTGGTGCTCCTCTCCAACGTGCCCGGCCTCCTGCGGGACTTCCCCGACGAGAGCTCGCTGGTGCCGCGGGTGGACGTGGCGAGGGCCGAGGAGGCGATGGCCCTCGCCCAAGGGCGCATGAAGGTCAAGGTGCTGGGCGCGGTGGAAGCGGTGCAGGCGGGCGTGGGGAGAGTGGTGCTCGCCGACGCACGCGTGGAGCAGCCGGTGCGTAAGGCCCTTGCCGGCCACGGCACCACGGTACAGTAGAGGACGGGATTCGAACGCCGGCCGCTGTCGCCGGCCCTGGGGGATGTATGCAGCCTAACCTGAGCTACGCCGAAATCGAAGACCGCTACACCGCGGGAGTGTACCCGAAGCGGGGCATCACCGTGGTCCGAGGGATGGGTGCCCACGTCTGGGACGATGCCGGGCGGGAGTACATTGACTGCGTCGGCGGGCACGGTGTGGCCAACCTGGGCCACAGCAATCCGGACGTAGTGCAGGCGATTCTCGATCAGAGCCGCACCCTCATCACCTGTCCCGAGGTGTTTCACAACGACAAGCGGGCCCAGCTGCTGGAACACCTGGCTCGGTTCACTCCCCCGGGGCTGGACCACAGCTTTCTCTGCAACTCCGGCACGGAGGCGGTCGAGGCGGCCCTGAAGTTTGCCCGGGTGACCACCGGCCGCACGGGCATTGTGGCCACCATGCGCGGCTTCCACGGCCGCACTCTGGGCAGCCTTAGCCTCACCTGGGAGAAGGCCTACCGCGAGCCATTCCAGCCGCTCATTCCGGGAGTCGCGCACGTTCCTTACGACAACCTGGAGGCGGCGGCAGGGGCGATCGGGGAGGACACCGCCGCGGTGGTGGTGGAGGTGGTCCAGGGCGAGGGCGGCGTTCGGCCGGGGAGCGCCGAGTACCTGCAGGGTCTGCGCGCTCTATGCACTGAGTGCGGGGCGTTGCTGGTGGTGGATGAGGTACAGACGGGCTTCGGCCGCACCGGCCGCATGTTCGCCTGCGAGCACCATGATCTCGTTCCCGACCTGATGTGCATGGGCAAGTCCATCGCCGGCGGGGTACCCATGGGCGCCGTGTCCTTCAACCATACGGTCAGAGACGCCATGCACCCGGGGCTCCACGGCTCCACCTTCGGCGGCAACCCTCTGGCCTGCGCCGCCTCCATCGCGGTGCTCGACTACCTGGAGCGCACCGGCCTGCCGCGCCAGGCAGCCGAGAAGGGGCACTACTTCCGTGATCGCCTGCGGAGCATCAATGCCCGCTCCATACGCGAGGTGCGCGGCCTGGGGCTGATGGTGGGGATTGAGTGCCGCACCAAGGTGCAGCCGTACCTGCAGGCCCTGATGGAGAAGGGGGTTCTGGCGCTACCGGCGGGCAGCACCGTCCTGCGCTTCCTGCCGCCGCTGGTCATCGAGCTGGAGGACCTCGATCGTGTCGCCGAGGCAGTGGCCGAGGTCCTGGCGTGATGCCGGACCCGGTGGTCCTTCTGGAGCGGATGCTGGCCATCCCCAGCCTGTCCGGCCAGGAGGACGCACTGGCGGCCTACCTGGTTCAGGCCATGGAGGGGCTGGGATTCCGCGCCCGGGTGGACGAGGCGGGCAACGCCGTGGGCGAGCGCGGTGAGGGGCCGATCGAGGTGGTGCTCCTGGGCCACATGGATACGGTGCCTGGTCACATACCGGTGCGCCGAGAGGGCGTCCGTCTGTACGGGCGGGGGGCGGTGGACGCCAAGGGGCCACTGGCCAACTTCATCCTGGCGGCGGCCGCGGTGGGCCTGCCCCCGGGCGTGAAGCTGGTGGTAGTAGGGGCGGTGGAGGAGGAGGCGGCGACCTCGGCCGGGGCCCGGCATGTCCTGGACCGCTACCGGCCGGCGGCGGTGATCATCGGCGAGCCTAGCGGCGGAGATCGGATCACCGTCGGGTACAAGGGTCGCCTACTGATCGACTACCACGTCTCGCTCGGCGCCGCCCACAGCGCCCGCGATGAGGAGACGGCCTGCGAGCGGGCGATCAACTACTGGCTGTGGGCCAAAGGGTTCGCCGAAGCCTACGGTGCCGCCGAGACCCGCCGCTTCGACAGGGTTGACTGCGCCCTGCGGTCGATGGCTTCTGGTAGCGACGGGCTTGTGGAGTGGGCCACCATGGGGATCGCGCTGAGGTTGCCGCTGGGTTTCCCGGCGGATGCCTTCCAGGAGGCGGCGCGCGCCGCGGCGGGAACGGCTGAGGTCGCCTTCCGAGGGTACGAGGCGGCCTACCGAGCGGACAAGAACAACCCGCTGGTGCGTGCTCTGCTGGCCGCCATCCGGGCGCAGGGCGGCCAGCCTCGCTTCACCGTGAAGACGGGCACCTCGGATATGAACGTCGTCGGGCCGGCGTGGCAGTGCCCCATCGTCGCCTACGGTCCCGGCGACTCGGACCTCGACCACACCCCCGACGAGCACATTGAGCTCGACGAGTACCGGCGCACGATCACGGTGCTGACCGAAGCCCTGCGCCATCTGGTCGCCGACTTGGCTCCCCGCTAGCCGCCGAGCGAGGTTGCGGCGTTGAGTAACGTCTGCCTGAACCAGTGGGGCAGTCCCTCCGCAGTTTCCCTTTTTCGACACCTGACCCCTTGAAGAGCCGCCGCCGCCGGCCTATACTTGGTGTGTTCTCTGGCTGCTGGACTTCGCCACCGGGCAATGGTTCTCGGTCGGTGAACGGCAGCGCGAGACTGGTCAGCGTCTTCGCGGAAGCCCCGGGGGAGGGCGACTCCTGTTCGCTCGGGACGCTCCCGCAGGCGGATGTGACACCGGTTGGGACTCATGGGCCCGAGCAGGCCTCTCGGCCCTCCGCGCATACCCTGACCACCGGCCTAAGGTGCTCACCGTCAGACCGTCTCTGGTCCGGACGGTGGTCTTGCGATTTCCGAGGCCAAGATCAGTTCTAGAGGGAGGTGTACCGGAGACAGAACCTAGTTCATCGCATGCCGCCGGACAACAGGCGCGCTTAGGCACGGTTGGTGCACTCTCGTGCTTGAGGGAGGTCAAAGTGGCTATGGACAAGTTCACTCGTCGCGATTTCATCACTGTGGTTGGATTGGCTACCGGTACCGGATTGGTGGCCGCTTGCGGCGGCGCTGCCCCGACTGCAACCACTGCCCCCGCCGAACCCCCAGCCGAGGCGACCACCGCCCCGGCGGCTACCACCGCCCCCGCTGCTACTACAGCGCCCGCAGCCGAACCGACTGCGGCCCCCACGGCGGCGCCTGAGGTGGCCGCTCCGGAGTCCAAGTTCAAGGAAGCGCCCATGCTGGCCGAGAAGGTGGCAGCAGGGGAACTGCCTCCAGTTGAAGAGCGACTGCCGGTGGAGCCGCTGATCGTCACGCCTATATATGAGGTGGGCCAGTACTCGGGCGACATACGCCGGTGCAACACCACCATCGGCGACGCCTGGGACTTCACAAACCAGGTGCACGAGAGCCTCGTGACCTGGGACTACAGCACCGGCGAGATCCAGATCGGCCCCAACCTGGCCAGCGACTGGACCGTCTCTGAAGACGGCAGCATCTACACCTTCTCGCTCCGCCCTGGTCTGAGGTGGTCGGACGGCGAGCCCTTCACGGCCGACGACCTCCTCTTCTGGTACGAGGACCTGGCCCTCAATGAGGAGTACTCCCCGGCGTTCCCGACCTGGCTCACGGCGGCGGAAGAGCCCGTGGTGATAACGAAGGTCGACGACTACACCGTTGAGTTCAAATTCGCCGCTCCCTACGGGCTGCTGATGGACTACCTGGCCTTCCGCGGCCCGGAGATCATCGTGCCCAAGCACTACCTTTCCCAGTTCCATCCCACCTATGCCGATGCCGATGAGCTGGCGGCGATGGTGAAGGATGCCGGCTTCGAGAACTGGTACCAGCTTCTCGGCGCTCGCAGCCAGACCTGGACGAACCCGGATCGGCCGACGGTCTCCGCCTGGAAGGTAGACGTGGACCCTGCCGAGGGTCGGTTGCTGGCAACCCGCAACCCCTATTACTGGAAGGTGGACACCGAGGGGCAGCAGCTGCCCTATTTCGACCGCTTCACGAGCGAGCTGGTTCAGCAAGGGGAACTGGCCCTGATGCGCGCCATGTCCGGTGAGGTTGACTACCAGTACCGGCACATGGGCTTCGCCAACTACTCCTTGCTGCTGGAGAACGAGGACAAGGGCAATTACACCGTCCTTCAGTGGACAGGCGGATCCTTCCCCGTCCAGTTCATCAACCTCGGTGTCAAGGACGAAGTGAAGCGGCAGCTCTTCAACACGAAGGAGTTCCGTCACGCCCTTTCCCACGCCATCAACCGGCCGGAGATGAACGACCTCTTCTGGTTTGGCCTGGGCACGCCCATGAACCCCGTCAGCCGCCCGGGCGGCCTGTACTGGAAGGAAGGCTACGGCTCTACCGCCATTGAGTATGATCCGGACAGGGCCAACGAGCTTCTGGACGGAATGGGGCTCGACCAGCGGGACGCGGAAGGCTATCGCATTGGCCCCGACGGCAACCGGGTACGGTTCGTGTCGGAGACCTATCCGGCTGAGCTGGGCACGCCTGCCATCGACATCTTCACCCAGATAGCGAACTACTGGCAGGCCGTCGGCCTGGATGCTCAGGCAAAGGAGGTCGAACGATCGCTGTGGGGCGAGCGCGTGTTGGCCAACGAGGTTGACATGCCCGCCTACGGCATTGACGAGATTCACTGGACCTTGGCGCCGGACTTCTACGTGCCGTACCAGAACAGCTACATGGCCACAGGCTACGGCCAGTGGGTTAGCAGCGGCGGCAAGGAAGGCGTGGAGCCCACCGACGAGATGAAGCAGTTGGTGGCCTGGTTCGAGGAGCTGAAGACCCAGCCTGATGCCGCCAAGCGCGAGGAACTGGGACACAAGATCCTGGATCAGCACAACGAGCAAGTGTACATGCTCGGCGCCGTCTACGTCGACATCCTGCCCATGGTCAAGCACAACACCATGATGAACGTCATGGAGAAGGCTGTAGGCGACTACACCACCTTGCACGAGTCCATCAGCTACCCGTTCCAGATGTGGCGCAAGGCTGAGTAGTTCCGCAGCGACCTGTTTCCTGGTGAGGGGCGGAGCCCCACGGCTTCGCTCCTCGCTCGTTGACTCGCCGCCATTGGGAGCGCCGCTAGTCGGCGACGGCCCTGTCCCCGACGGCCTGGTTGTGTCGCAATCCTGGCCGCTCGGCGCAGTTCGGGCCAGACTCTCGGGCACCACGCCGGTACCAGTTCTGGTGACCACCCGACTCGGCGCTGCGGCCGAGCCGGTAGATGAAGGAGAGGTGATCGCTATGACGGATTCAGTCGTGACTCGTCGGCACTTCCTGCGTGTTTCGGGGTTGGCAGCTACAGCAACGGCCATGGCCGCCTGCGGTGGTGGCGGCGCTCCCGCCGAGCCGACCCAAGCTCCGGCTGCTCCGGCCGCCACCCAAGCGCCAGCTGCTGAGGCCGAGGCACCGACAGCGTCCTCCAAGTACTCGGAGTCGCCGCTGTTGGCGGCCAAGGTTACCGCCGGCGAACTGCCGCCCGTGGAGGAGCGCTTGCCGTCGGAGCCCTTCGTGGTGGAGTGCATTGAAGAGGCAGGCGAGTACTCGGGCGACCTGCACCGAGTGCTTACCGGGCCCGCTGACCTCACCGGCAACCGGGTGATCGTCTGGGACAACTTCGTTCGCTGGGACTATCGCAGCGGCAGGCTGGAGCCCATTGCCAACCTGGTGACTGGCTGGGAAGTCTCCGAGGACGGACTAACCTACACCTTCCACCTGCGCAAAGGCACGCGCTGGTCGGACGGCGAGCCGTTCACGGTGGACGACATTATGTTCTGGTACGAGGACATTGCCCTCAACGAGGAGCTGTCGCCTACCTTCCCCAACTGGGTGACCTCGGGCGGCGAGCCGCCGGTCGTGACGAAGGTAGATGACTACACCGTGGACTTCAGCTTCGTGAAGCCGCACGGCATCCTCATCGAAAGCATGGCCTTCAACGGTAACGGGATACTTGCCCCCAAGCACTACCTACAGCAGTTCCACCCCAAGTACGCCGATGCCGACGAACTGGCGGCGAAGGTGAAGGAAGCCGGGTTCGAGGCTTGGTACGAGCTGTTTGCCAACCGCAACGATGACCAGAACAACCCCGACCTGCCCGTGCTCTGGGCTTGGAAGGTGGAGACGCCGTTCCCGGGCGAGCGCATGGTTATGGTGCGCAACCCTTACTACTGGAAGGTGGACACCAACGGCAAGCAGCTGCCGTACTTCGACCGCCTGGTGAACGACTTCGCCCAGGACGGCCAGGTTGCTCTGATGAAGGGCATCGCCGGCGAGGTCGATCTTCAGTACCGCCACTTCGGCTTTGGCGACTACTCGCTCCTCAAGGAGAGCGAGGAGAGCGGCAACTTCACCATGTATGACTGGCTAGCGCCGGGCACGGGCAGCCCCGTCTACGTGAACCAGAGCTTCGGGGACTTAGAGCAGCGGGCGGTGTTCCAGAACCGCGACTTCCGCTACGGCCTCTCGCACGGCATCAACCGGGAAGAGATGAACGACCTCTTCTGGTTCAGCCTGGCCGTCCCGTACAGCCCGGCCGGCAACCCGGCCGACCCGCACTGGGTTGAGGGCTACGGCAGCACGGCGCTGGAGTACAACCTCGACCTGGCCAACGAGTACCTCGACAAGGCCGGGCTGGACAAGCTCGACGATGAGGGCTTCCGCCTTCGCCCGGATGGTCAGCGCCTGCAGTTGCTGCTGGAGTGCTACCCCAGCGAGGAAGGGGCGGCCCTGATCGACATCTACAGCCAAGTGGCCGGGTACTGGCGCGAGTTGGGCATCGACGCGCAGGCCAAGGAGATCGAGCGCTCGCTCTGGCAGACGCGTGCCAACGCCAACGAGTCCATGATGCCCTCGTACGGGTGCGCCGGCCTGAACTGGATCCTCGATCCCGGGTGGTACGTGCCCTACAACTTCTGCTACTGGGCCCCGCTGTTCGCTCAGTGGGCACTGGACCACAACGCCGGCGAGGAGCCGCCGCAACTGATCAAGGACATCATTGACTGGTACGAGGAACTGAAGAGCGAACCGGACCCGGACAAGAGGCTGGAGCTCGGTCAGCGCATTCTGGGCCGCCACCACGAGGAGTTGTTCATCATCGGGACCTGCCGTATCGGCATCAACCCGTTGATGGTCAAGAACGACATCGTGAACGTCTTCAAGGAGGCCCCGGCCGATTACCGCTCTCACCACGAGGGACTCACCTGGCCGTTCCAGACCTGGCGCCGCCAGTCCTAGCGGCCTGAGCCAAGCAACGAGGCGTGGGCAACATGTTGCCCACGCCTCGTTCTGCGTAGAAGAGGAGTGCATTCCCATGCTTATCGACTTTCACTATCACTATGCCCCCCTGTACCGTGGTCCGCAGGACAGCAGACCAGTAACGTGGGAAGAGGGTATCGCCCGCTTCGTAGCTCAGGGCGTGGACAAGGTGGTCATGCTGCCCGGGTCGGTGGTGCCCGAGGCGTGCCATGGGCCGAACTTCCTGTACTTCGAGGGTATGTCATTGCGCGATCAGGTCCTGAGCGCCCTCAGCTATCCCGATCGGATCATCTCCTTCGGCAACATGGACGTGCGCTGGATGGGGAACCGGCCCGATGCCGACTTCGGCCCGCTGCTGGACTGGTTCCAGGAGCACGGCT
>ENA-UOUL01000087-UOUL01000087.1-bioreactor-metagenome-genome-assembly--contig:-NODE-87-length-143099-cov-8.683587_pt1 | contig 143099 bp, 112 predicted proteins | sample MGYA00249838_ERZ747220 | MGnify/ENA primary metagenome ERZ747220 (study PRJEB28778, sample SAMN05720191) | bioreactor metagenome | isolation source: Anaerobic biogas reactor | place: USA:Washington... | reverse complement strand
ACAGGAATCCTGCAGGCCTGTCGGCGCACGAGGGAACGGCATTTTTTAACGTCTTTCCTGCGTAAGCAGGAATCCAGCAGGACTCTGGGCCCCTGCCTTCGCACGGGAGACGGGGGCAGGGGTCACACAGGAATCCTGCAGGCCTGTCGGCGCATGAGGAAACGGGTTTTTTTAACGTCTTTCCTGCGAAAGCAGGGGTCCAGAAGACTTCTGGACCCCTGCTTGGGCAGGGGAGACGAGGACCGGGGTCACACACGACCCGTCTCACGAAGACCTTTTGTGCGGGGCGCATTAAGTGCAATTGCCCTGACTGAACGACCCGGTGTTCGCGGGAAGACGCATCAGATGGAACCGGCAGAAGCGCCTCAGACCCGGATGCCCTGGAAGAACTGCCAGATGGTCTGGGATGCGTCGAAATCCCGGTTGGTCTTGCCGATGATCCATTCCGCGAGATACTGCTCACCGCCGGGCCAGGTGTGGCCCCCGCCGTCGACGCCGTAAAACACCACATCCGCGCCGGTGTCATGGGCCGGATACACTTGGCGCCAGGCCCGGGTCTCGCCGCCGCCGGTTTTCGGGAGCCATTCGCGTTCGGCGGCAGCGGCGGCCCTGTTGTGGCGCACCCAGAATGCCACGCAGTCTTCGACGGACACCACCTGTCCGTGTTCGCGCGTGCCCACGCGAACCGGGCCGCCCTTCCAGGGAACAATCGGATCGCTGGTGCCATTGATGAGGAGCGCGGGCACGGGCCGGGACGGCGCCAGGGTGTCGTAGAGTCCGGCGGGGATGGAACCCATGACCATGCCAAGGCCGCCGACGAGTTCCGACCGTTCGCAGGCCAGCCGGTGGCACATCATGGCGCCGTTGGACGCGCCGGTCACAAAGACCCGGGCGGGGTCGAGACCGTGCTGCCGGACGAGCGTTTCGATCAGCATGGCCAGAAACCCGGCGTCGTCCACCTCATGAACGGGCGTCGAGCCGGTCGCGGGCCGGCGTCCGTCGTTCCACGCCTTGTCGACCGCCTCGGGATAGACCGCGATGAGGCCTTCGCGTTCCGAGACCTCATCGAACCGCGTGATCCGGGCGATGAGACGCGCGTCTCCCCCGGCGCCGTGCAGGACGGCGAGCAGCGCCGGCCTTTCTGCGAGGCGGCCGGGAAGGTGCAGGCGGTAGGAACGCGTGAGCCCGCCATGGTGGATCTCGTGCAGGGTGACTGGCATGATCCCTCCGAACACACGGCAACCGATTCACGACGGCATCATAGCGGAGCGATCCCGCCGAACGCGAGCAGCCACAGGCGTCTGTGACACGATGTCGCCGCCCGGCCGGAACAAAGCCGGTGAACAGGGGTGTTAAGGTGAGTATGAGCGGCCAGTTTGAGACCACGATACGGCAGGAACCTATGACGGAGCGCGAGATGCGTTTTGCGCCCTGCGCCAGGCGGACGGCCATCGTCGGCGTGGGCGCGGTCGGCTCCACTACGGCCTACGCCATGCTTCAGACGGGCACGGCCAGCGAACTCGTGCTTCACGATCACGACCGTCTGCGTGCCGAAGGCGAGTACATGGACCTGCAGCATTGCCTGCCGTTTACGCATCACTCCGCCATGTCGGTGCGCGGCGCGGACGAGATCGCGGGGTGCGGCCTCGTGATTGTTACGGCGGGGGCCGGCCAGAAACCCGGCGAATCGCGTCTGGACCTGGTCAAGCGCAATGCGGACATTTTCGCGTCCTTCTTCCCGTTGCTGTCGAGGAACAACCCCGACGCGATCTTCCTGATCGTCACCAACCCCGTGGACGTGATGACGCGCGTCGCGCTGAAACTCAGCGGTCTGCCTCCGCAGCAGGTCATCGGCACGGGCACGGTGCTTGACACCGCGCGTTTCCGCACGCTCATCAGCCAGCACTGCCGCATTCTGCCGCGGCACGTGCATGCCATGGTCATTGGCGAGCACGGCGACAGCGAGGTCATGGTCTGGAGCCGCGCGAGCATCGGGGCGTACCGCGTGGCCGAGTATTGCGACTACCTGAAGATCCCCCTGACGACCGAAGATGTCGAGCGCATCAACAACGACGTCCGCAATGCGGCGTACCAGATCATCGAGCGCAAGGGCGCCACCCATTTCGCGATCGGCGTCGCCACGAACCGCATTGCCGAGGCGCTGGGGATGAACGAAAGCTCGTTGTACACGGTAAGCCGGCGCTGTGAGGGGATCTTCGGGCTGCAGGACGTGTGCCTGTCGGTGCCCACTCTCATCGACCGGCGGGGCGCCCACGCGCACATGGAGATCGGGCTCTCCTCTTCCGAGCACGCGGCCCTGCTCCGCAGCGGGGAAGTCCTCAACGAGGTCTACGAAAGCCTGGGTCTGTAAACGCGGGCGGGAGCCGGAACCGTCTTTCCACTTTCCCTCCGGCTCGTGATACCATGCGGCGATGCTGAACCAAATGTGTGGGAGGATTACCGGTGTTGGGCGTTTCCATGTGCATTCTAAGCGGGGTGGTCGCGATGGTATCGGGTGCTGCAGCGGATGATTTCGGGGAGGCCGCGTGGCTGCGGGATCCCGTGTTCGAGGGCGTCGGGATCATCGACGTTTTTCACAAGGAGAAGACGGAAAAACCGGAACTCTCGGGGCCGCGCAACGTGCACACGCTCCTGCGCAAGCAGATCGCGCTTCCACAGAAGCCGGCCTCGGCCATGCTGGCGATCACGGGAGACGACTACTACGTGTTCCACATTAACGGCGCGTTCGTGGTGCAGGGGCCGGAACCCGGCTACCCGTTCGCGCATCCCTACTACAAACTCGATGTGACCGGCGCGCTTCAGGCAGGCGACAACACCCTTGCGGCCCATGTCTACTACCAAGGGCTTCTGAACCGGGTCTGGAACAGCGCCGACAACCGTTCGGGGTTCATGATGGCGTTGACCGTCACCTATGAAGACGGGTCCAGCCAGCGGTTCGTGACGGACGAGTCGTGGAAACTGCATACCCTGACCGCCTTTCCCACGGGCCGGACCTTCGGCTATGACACGCAGTATGCCGAGGACATCGACATGCGCGCGATCCCGGCGGGCTGGCGCGTGAATGGCTTTGACGATTCGGCGTGGCGCGCTCCCCTGTGCGGAAGGCAGGATCACGAGTTTGTGGAACAGATGACGCCGCCGCTCGAACACTGGCGCGCCAACCCGCGCGTGGTGGAAAAGAAAGCGGAAGGGCACTACTTCTACGATTTCGGGATGGAGGTGGTCGGCCACACGCGGATCCGGGTCAAGGGTCCGGAAGGCCACAAGCTTGAAGTGCGTCACGGGGAAGAACTTTCAGCGCCCGCGACGGTGCGCTACGAGATGCGCGCGAAATGCGTGTACCAGGAGTTTCCCATTCTGTCCGGACGCGACGAGACCATCGAGTTCTTCGATTATCGGGCATTCCGGTACATGGAGGTTCTTAATGCGCCGGAGGAACCGGAAGTGTGGGTGGATGTGCGGCACCATCCGTTTGATCCCGAAGCCGCCACGTTGAAGGCCTCCGACGACCTCCTGGTGAGAATCTGGCAGCTCTGCAAGAACGGGGTCCAGTTTGGCGCGCAGGGCAGCTTTCTGGATTGCCCCTCGCGCGAAAAGGGCCAGTATCTGGGCGACGCCCTGATTACGGGCCATTCCCATGTGGTGCTGACCGGCGACGGGTCACTCCTCGCGAAGGCCATCCAGGATTTCGCGCACTCGCGGCGGATCTGTCCGGGGCTGATGGCGGTTGCGCCGGGCAGTCTCATGCAGGAGATCGCCGAGTACTCGCTTCAATGGCCTCTGGTGCTCCGCACGTATTACGACTATACCGGCGACGCGGAGTTTACCCAACGGATGCTTGACGACGTGTTGCCCGGCCTCTTTGGATACTTCGAGCAGTTCGAGTCCGAAAACGGTCTCCTGACGGGCGTGACCGAGAAATGGGTGCTGGTCGACTGGCCCGACAACCTTCGCGACGGGTACGATTACGAATACGCGAAAGAGCGCGAGAACACGGTTCTGAACGCGTTTTACTATGCTTCCCTCGATGCGGTGGCCGGGCTGTGCCGCGACCTCGACCGGGATCCGGCGCCGTATGAACGCAAGGCCGCGCATGTCCGGGAGGCGTTTGTCCGGCATCTGCTCGACGCCGATACGCACTTGTTCGTGGACGCGCCCGGGTCCAGCCACAGTTCGCTGCATGCGAACGCCCTGCCTCTGGCGTTCGGCCTGGCGCCCGAGGATGCCGTTCCCGCTATCGTGGACCTGATCCGCGAGAAGCGCCTGAGCTGCGGCGTGTATATTGCCCCGTTCGTGATCGAGGCCTGTTACCGCGCCGGGGAACCGGAACTCGCGTACGACCTCATTACGTCAAAAGACGAACACTCGTGGCACGAAATGCTCAAGCACGGCGCCACCACCTGCATGGAAGCCTGGGGACCCGATCAGAAATGGAACACGAGCTGGTGCCATCCCTGGAGCAGCAGTCCCGTATATCTCATTGCGGAACGAGTGGCCGGCCTGCGTCCCGCGGAACCGGGCTGGCGGCGCATCGCCTTCGAACCCCGCGTCCCGGCGTCGCTGGAGCACTTCGCGTTTCGCATCACCATCCCCCAGGGCACGGTTGACGTGACATTCAGCCGGGAGGACGGCTTCGCCCTCACCACCCCGCCGGGCGTTCCGGTGCGCGCGGAGGTCCCGGAAGGGGTCAAGGTGGCCGTCACCCACGCGCCGCGGCAACTGTCCGAACCGCAGCGCGGCGTGCTTGAAGCGCAAGACTGGCGGCAGCATGTGGGCGACGGCCCGGGCGTCTGGGTCTCCGTGGATGATCAGACCTTGCGGGTGGTTCGCGGCGACGCGATCATCTGGGAGAGCCCGTGCGCGACCGCCGAAAAAGGAACCGGCTCGGAGAAGGACAGTTTCAAAACGCCGCTGGGCTGGCATGAAGTGTTTGCCAAGACCGGCCACGGCGCGGCCTGGGGGCAGGTGTTCCGCAGCGGCGCGCCGACTCCCGAAGTGTGGAAGCCCGGACAGGGCACCGCGGAGGACCTTGTGCTCACGCGGGTTCTGTTTCTGGACGGTCTGGAGCCGGGGCGCAACAAGGGCGGCAACGTCGACTCCCGCGCCCGGTATATCTACATCCACGGAACCAACAACGAGGCCGCCCTCGGCTCCCCTTCGTCTCACGGCTGCGTCCGCTTGCGCAATGACGACGTCATCGCGCTCTATGACCTCGTGCCCGAAGGCGCGCGGGTGCTGATCACCGAGACCCGGCAGGTCAGCGAATAGCCGCGGGGCCCATGAGGCCGGGGCGTGCACGTCTCCGCCGCACCCATGCGGAATGCGGCGGCCGCGTCAGACGGCCGGGACCTCTTCGGGGGCTTCTTCGGGGGCGGAGCTCTCCGCGTCGCCGGGCGGGGCGTCGTCAGCCAGGGGCACGGGCATGATCTTGAAGATGCGCGTCTGCCCGGCTTCGATGGGGACGGTCATGACGCGCTTTTCGGGCCATCCGACGGCGGGATCGAGGAGATCCTGCGCGTTGTAGACGCCGCCCAGATCGATGATCCGCTCGCCGCCCGTGGTGGCGTGGATGGCGAGCGAATTGCGGCCGAAGTAGTAAAAATCTTCGGATTCCGGCGGGGCGCTTCGAACGTACTGGTAGATTTCAAGCGTGCGCAGGATTTCGCGCAGCAGTCCGACCGGCATGACCGGCTCCGCGCAATAGACGGACGTCCACCCCTTCTCGCCTTCGTCGTCGCCGAGGAACGCGATGGCCACACTGGCCTTGCCGCTGCCCGAATGCGTTGCGATCACGTTGACGTCGTCGTCCTCGATGTAGAACGACGGCGACCAGGCGGCGCCGTTGCCGAATTCGGTGCCGGTTGGAATCCACACGCCGCCCAGGGTGACCACGGATCCTGACGGCACCGGTTTATCATAGGGTTTCACCTCCATTTGAACGGTGGCGGTGATGTTGGCGGCGGCGTTGGCCTCGCCGTTGCAGTATCCGGGCGCATAGAGCCAGATCGCGGTCGCGCCGGTCTCGCGCAGCATGGTGTGCAGCACGTCGCGGCTCGCTGCGGGGATATGGAACGTGTTCAGGAAGAGGTAGCATGGCGTGGCGGGCACGGTTCCCGCCAGGAGGTCGCTGAGCAGGCATATCTGCATGGGCACGCCCGCACGCAACACGTTGGCCGGCAGGGTCCGGAGCAAATCGTTGTTGATCTCCGTGTCGCACACCTGGTGGAACCGGCCGGTTTCTCCCAGCACGACCGTCATCAGACGGCTCTCGGGCCGCCCGAACGGATCCAGCCCGTCGACCGGCTTCGCCTCGACGATGGGACTGTACATCGCCTTGAGGGACTTGAGAGTGCTCCACGCGGCCTCGTTGGGGAATTCCGGCGTGTCGATGGGGATGCGCCAGCCGAGCCCCATGCCCTGAGTCGCCGCGACCGCGAACACGTGGTCGAGCCGCTGGCGCAGGGTTTTCGCGGCGGCATCATCGCCGGCGGCCGCCGTGGGGTTCATGAGGGAGTCATCGAGGATAAGCCACGACTTGCCGTGATGCAGGGCGCTGTGAACCGCCCCCAGGATGCCCCCGCTCTGGTCGATGTCGTAGCCGTCGTACGCGGCAGGCGACACAAAGCCGTCGACCTCGCTGTTGAGCAGCTCGTTCAAAGCCGCATGGCCCGCGCAGTTGGTTGCCGGGCCGAACGTGAGCCCGTACGGGGCATGCACCCGGGCGTCGTGTCCTGCCGTGGCCTTAATCTGGGACGCGAACAGGGCCAGGGTTTCCGCCGTGTTCTCGCTGGCATAGTCGAGGTAGTCGACGTTGGGCCGTTCCGCGGGAAACTTGTGAAACACGGTGTGGCTGTCGCCGCTGAGAACTTCTTTCGGGATGGGGGCGGTTTCCATCGCCAGTTCCTTGTCGCGCCAGGCGGCACGGAACGCTTCGATGGTCTCATAGCGGGCCGTCAGCCACTCGCGGAACGCGGCGATGTTGGCTTCCGACCGGTCGTAGCCGCCGGGGTGCACCCACTGCCCGTCTTTCAGGCACCGCAGTATGCAGCCCCGCACCTGCGCGCCCGCGGGGTCGTTCTTCACGGCTGTGATGAGCGCTTCGAGACCGGTCCGGACAGCTTCCCGCCAGGCTTTCGATGCCACAGACACGTACGGCTGTTTCTCCCCGCCGATGACCATGACGGATTCGGGATGCGCTTCGAGCCAGACCGCGGGCGGGTCGAGCGGCACCGAGAGGACAATCTCCGCGTCGGCGCAGCCATCCACGATGGCGCGAATGGTGGCCAGGGCGGTGTCGGTGGAGACCCCGTGCTCGGGCCAGGGCAAGGGCGCTTCCGCGATGAACCGGTGGAAGCGGACGGGCCGTCCGTCCTCACCGGACATTTCCGCGGCGGCCTGTTGCACCTTGGCGCGGAGAGCGTCCGGGGCGCCGGGTCCCAGGCAGACATAGACGGGCGGTTCCGGCCATACCACCGGTTCGGGCGCCTCGAGGGCCGCTTCTTCGGCGCCGGGCGGCGTTTCTTCGGCGCCGGTCAGGATGTCCTGCGAAGAGAAGCCCCCCGCCAGCCCGCCGGCCCAGTAGCCCAGGAGCGCCGACGCGCCAATGCCTGCCAAAGCCAGCAGAATGTAAACATACAGGGGCCGCTGTTTACTGTTTCCGTATTCCGACATATTCCGCGAGAGCCTTCAATGCCACCGCTTCGTCGCCGAACACGCTCAGCGCCGCGGTCGCGTTTGCCACGAGTTCTCTGACCCTCGTTTCCGCGCCCGCAATCCCGAGGTGTGTCGAGAACGTGGTGCGTCCCGCATCTTCGGGGGCATGGCCGGCGTCGAGGAGGTCATCGGTTATCTGAAATGCCAGACCGAGGTTCAAGGCATATGCCTCAAGGGCCTGGAGCTTATTCGAGTCAATATCCAGAATACTTGCGGGAATGCGAACCGCCGCCAGGAACAGCGCGGCGGCCTTGTGCGTATAGATCTCGGTCAGCTGGTCGAGGGTCGCGCGCTTGCGGCGCACGGCCAGGTCCGCGTGCTGTCCGCGTACGATGCCGTCATGGCCAATGGCGTTCGAGAGCTGCGCAATCACCGGGGCCGCCGGGCGCCCGCGCCGGTCCGCATTGTCCGCTACAAGGCGGTAGGCGATTGCAATGAGATCCATGGCGGCCAGGACGGCGGTGGATTCGCCGAATACCAGGTGCGTGCAGGGCTGGCCGCGGCGGGTCCGGGCGTCGTCCATCGACGGCAGGTCGTCCAGAATCAGCGAAGCCGCGTGGACGAGCTCGATCGCGCACGCGGCATCGCTCACGTCGGCCTGTTCGAAACCGTTGATCTCCGCGACCACAAGCGCCATCAGCGGCCTGAGCCGTTTACCGCCGCGCAGCGTGCCGTAACGCATCGCGGCCGACACCTCGCGCGGTTCCTCGGCCTCCGCCGGCAGGATACGGTCCAACTGACGCTCGATGAACGTCTTGCGTTCGCCGAGGTACGTGGCAAGGTCAAATCCGGCCATGCGCGTTTCCTGTTTTAGGGTTCCGGAAGGTTGAGCGCCACGCGGACACCGTCAGGCGCGCTCCACCCGCAGCCAGCCGCCGAAATCGCACAATTCTCCCGTCTCGTCGGCGTCGAACACCTGGTGGGCGCGGAATTCGAGCACGCCTTCGGGACAGGTCAATGTCTGTTCCGCGCGCTCTGACGCGGCCAGCCGCGCAATAACGTGGCCTCCCGCAAAGACTTCGACCTCCGCACCACCCAGCGCAGGATAGCAATTGACAAGGGTGATGCGCAACTGACCGCCTTCCCATGGCATCGTGGCGCTCCGGGAGATGGGGCGCAGCTGTTCGCCATTCACGGACCGCTCGGCATACCAGCCGTTCTCGGGCAGTTCGACGCCGGGAAAAAACAGGACGTCGTGGCGGATCTGGTCCCAGAAGCGCGCGCTCGTGCCATACCGTTTCCGTGCGCGACGCGCTTCGGGAAGGTAGGCCAGGCTGGCCCCCCACGCTTTCGCATGGCCCCACAGTTTCCAGTACTCACCGTCCAGAATGCCCCGCCCGACGGATTTGAGCTCGCCCAGGAGCATCCGGGGAAGCACGCCGCGCAATTGCGACGAAGGGAAGTTCCGCAGGACCAGCCGCATGCGGTTGCGCGTGTTCAGGTAGTATTTCTGGCGCAGGCGGTTGCCCGCGCCCATGGTGGCGCTGAACTTGTGCCGGATGACCGCCTCGGGGCAGTTCCATATCTCGAAACCGGCGTTCCAGATGCGCAGGCACAGGTCGAGATCGTCGAGGTAGATCTGAAAATCCGGGAGCAGGCCCGCCTTCCGCAGCGCGGCGCTACGCAGGAACATGGCGCCGCCGCACACGCCGAGCACCTTGCGGGGCGTATTCCAGCGGGGGCCATCCAGGCGGCCCACGGCGATGTCCCACGACGAGCCGGTGATGGAGCATTCGATGCCCAGGGAATTCAGGAGATGCGGGGCGTCGAACAGCAGCATCTTCGGCGCAAGCGCACCGTACCCCGGACTGGCCTCGGCGGCCGCCACCAGTTTCTCGATGGCGTCGGGGGCGGCAGCGGTGTCGTTGTTCAGCAGGAAAACGTAGTCCGCGCCGGCGTCGAGCGCACGTTCTATGCCCCGGTTGTTCCCTCCCGACCAGCCCAGGTTCTCCGGAAGGGCCAGGATCTCGATTCGCGGGTCGCGGTAACGTTCGCGGACGAACGCAATGGAGTCGTCGCGGCTGTGATTGTCGACCAGCATGAACCGGCAATTCCGGTACGTGCCCGCCAGCAAGGAGTCAAAACAGTCCGCGAGATGTTCGCGTCCGTTCCAGTTGATGATCAGCGCGTATACGAGCGGTTCAGACATGGCGGCCGCAGTATAGCAGGGCCCGGGAGCGCGGTGAACCCGGCCCTCATCTTGGGGTAGACAGTGAATATCCCCGGGGGGTAGAGTGTATGTACTCCAGCGGGGAGCTGCTGGGAAGGAGGGCCTGCATCATGTCACACGTCGCCGATTCCAGGGAAACGTCATCCAGACACTGGGGCTTCGCCCAGTTGCCGCGGCCGGCCGATACCGGGCAGACGCCGCCTCCGCCGCCCCCTCCCCCGCCGCCGTATTACTATCAGCAACCCGTGCAGCCGCAACGGCGGACGGATACCAACACCTGCCTCATCGTGGGCCTCATTCTCGGCGCGGGGGCGATCTTCATGATCGCCGTCATGGGCATCCTCGCGGCGATCATGCTCCCTGCCTTGTCGCGGGCACGCGAAGCCGCCCGGAGAGCCTCCTGCCAGAACAACCTGAAACAGGTGGGCATCGTGTTCAAGATGTATGCCAACGAGGATCCCCAGCAGTACTGGCCCCCGCTCAGCAGCACCGACGGCGCCTTCATGTTCCAGTCCGATGGGGTGTACCCCGAGTACCTGACCGACCTTTCCGTGCTTGCGTGTCCCAGCGACACCGACAATGCGGTCCAGGCCGTTGATGACCACAGCTATTACTATCTCGGGTACGTGCTGACGACCGAAGACGAATTCCTGGCGTTTCTGGAGAGTTATCCGAGGTTCATTGCCGAGGGCGCGGACTTCAGGCAAGACCTCCCCGCTCCACCGGGCCGCGGCTCGTTCGCGGGCAACACCTTCCTGCGGCTCCGGGAGAACGTGTTCCAGGAAATGGGCGGGCAGCCAAGCCAGGTGCCTGTAATGTTCGATGCCGCCTCGACCTCGGGCGCCGTCACCGAGTTCAATCACGTCCCCGGCGGCTGCAACGTGCTGTATATGGACGGCCACGTGGAATTCATCAAGTATCCGGGCAAATTCCCCGTCACGCCGCAGATTCTGGAGGCTCTGGGCGGTCTCGATCAGTAACGCGGGGTCTGGATTTTCCCCGGAGCCTTCGGCTACACTGCGGCGCCATGAAGATAGCGATCCTCGGAGCCGTATGTTTTGACGAGATCCTGACTCTCGATGGCGAGCGCCGAGAGAGTTTCGGCGGCATTCTCTACAATGCCGCCGCTTTCGCCAGCGTGCTCGATGCCGGCGATGCCGCCGTCCCCTTCACCAAAATCGGCGAGGACCGGTTTGATGCCGCCATCGCGGAGTTCAGACGGCTTCCCCATGTCGACACCAGCGGCATCGTTCCCTGCCGCGGACCCATGACCCATGTCACGCTGACGTGGCGGACGAATTCCTGGCGGGACGAGACCGTCCGCCACCGCATGCCGCCGTTTACCGCCGGTGAACTCGACGGCATCCTGGATGCCGGCGCGGTCCACTTTAACTTCATCAACGGCACGGAGATCGATCTCCAGACCTTGCGGGCATTCCGGGCGGCGTATCGGGGAATCGTCTCGCTCGACGTGCACAATCTCGTCAGCCGGTTCGACGACGACGGGAAACGCGATATCGTGGGCTTCCGCCAGTGGCGCGACTGGGCCCCTTGCGTCGATGTGCTCCAATGCAACGAGTTCGAGATCAACACGATGTTCGACCGGGATGTCACGACGCGCCGGGCGTTCGCGGAGGCAGCGCGGGAAGTCTGCGAGGCGGGGCCGCGGGCCGTGACCGTCACCCTGGGGCCCGAAGGGGCGGTCACGGTGCACCGGAAAGACGGCGGCTATTATCTCGTGGACATCGGTGTCCTTCCGCCCGTGAAGGCCGTGGATACGACCGGGTGCGGCGACAGCTTCTCGGCGGGGTTCCTGACCGGCATGATGCGCTGGGATGATCCGGCGACGGCTCTTGCCTGCGGTTCGGTCGTGGCGGGAGTGAACGCGCGGTACCGCGGCATCGGCCAGCTCGCCGAGGCGAAGCGCCTCCTCCGGGAGCCGCGCAGCCATTTCGCGGTGTTCGAGGACAAACCAGCGGACTGGCCGGGCGACCCGGTCTGAGGCGCTACTCCTCCGCTTCCTTCTGTTTCACTTTCTTCTGGCGCTGAATCTCGGCCAGATGCACGGGTTCTTTGCGCACTTTGCTCTCGAGGGCGCGGCGGCGCTCGTCCAGCATGCGGCTCGCGATCCGGCGAATCTGCGACTGGAACCACATGTCGGTCGAGGACCCCTCGCGGTAGTCGGCCGGGCCGATCATGTCGACCCGATCGGTCTCCTGGAGCATGAGCGCCTGTTCGTAGTGCCGTGGCGATCGGGGCTTGTAGACCGCGAACGCCAGGCCTCCGTGTTTCCGCACCACCGAGAACGACGGGATGTCGCTGGGGCCGTCGGCGACGTAGATCATGTTCTTGAACGGCACGCGGCGTTCTTCCTCCGGGATGGCGTCGTTCACCGTGATGCTGGGCTCTTTGTTTACGCCCTTGTTGATTTCGAATAAGGCCCGCGTCTTGGTCGTGTTGTCGAGCAGCGTGGCGATCTGGGTGATCTCGCCGTGCGCGGGCGCGCCGGCGAGATCGGTGTCGGGTTCGGCGGGCGTTTCGATGAATTCCGAGGCCCATACGCCGTCGAGTTTCTCCGCGATTTCCGACCCGCGGATGATCTCCGCCAGACCCGTGCTGACCACGTAATGCTCCAGCCGGAGATCCCCCTCCGCGTAGTCCGGCGCCTTGACAATCGTCTTGAGCCGGTCAAGAAAGAAGGGCAATCCCCGGTAAAACGTGATGTTCTTGCCGAGATCCCGCAGTCTCGCATTGGTAAGGCCCTTGAACCGCCCCGCCCGCACATACGACAGGATGTGGCCCAGGTAACACGTGTCCCGTTGTACGTGAATGCCCGCCTGCCGGTAGTAGGCGGGCAACCTGCCAACCTGCTCCCAGAACGTGTTTTCGTCGACGTCGTAGGCTTCGAACAACGGCTTCTGCATGTACTGCGGCGACAGCGTCCGGTCAAAATCCCAGATCACCGCGATGACGTTCTGCAGGAACAACCCTTTATCCGTCACGGACGCGCTCCTCTCTGTTTGATTCCCGCCAAAACCATAGCAAGACGCCCGCAGCGGTACAAGACCGGGGCCCGTTCAGGGGGCGTTTGCGCGCTGCAGGCCACAGCACCGGCCAGACACAACACCGCCCGCCGCGGCGTTTCCGGGGCGGGCGGTGACCAGTGCGCGGGGCGGTTTAGAGGTCCTGCGGCCGAATGATGGGACCTTTGGCGGCCTTCAACGCTTCGAGCGCGGCTTTCTGCCTGTCGTAGACGTCAAAGATGGTCTTGCTGACACCCTCTTCCTTCTGCCAGGCCGCAATCTCGAGGTCGATCAGCATCAGGACATTGTCGATATACAGCGAGAACTGCTTCGTGTAGAGGTCTTCGCTGTATTCTTTGTTGAGCTTCTGTTTGAAGATCTTCTTGAGATCCTCATACTTCGGGATCAGGCCGATGGGGATCTCGAGCGCCTGGACATCGCCGTGCGCGTACAGCTCGAGCCACCCGAGCCACACATGCACGTCTCGCTTTTCGCCAAGGAGTCCGGTGCGGTTCTCGCCCCGGTTTTCCCGGGCGAGGAAATAGTTCAGGCCCGCAATCACCGGTTTTTTCCGGAGGTCGGGATTATTGAAGAACTTGAACTGGGCATCCAGGTAGTCGCCCAGCTTACCGGGGATGAACGGCGCATTGGCCCACGGCTGACGGCGGATGCCGGAGGCCCCGATCTCGGTGGCGGTGGCTTTCGACACAATGGACGCGCCGATGACCACGCCGTCGTCCATGGTCTTGGCGACCCAGATCGGGGGCATGGTGTCGGAGTCGCGGCCCGAATACGTGACCACGGCGATGGGGACGCCGGCCGGGTCGGCGTTGACCGCCTTGTTGTGATTGGCGATGGCTTCCGAGAGCAGGGTGCACCGGGAATTCGGGTGGGACATGGGCACGTCCGTCATGGCGGGCGTCCATTCGCCCTGGAAGTTGATGCCGCGTTCCGGGACCGGCTCGCCGTCGCCCACCCAGCGCGGTTTCTTGTTTTCGTCGATGAGCACGTTGGAGAAAATGACCTCGGTGCCCGGCTCGCGCAGACACTTCATGAGGTGGGGATCCCCCTCCCGGTTCACATCCTCGAGAATGCCGAAGATGCCGATCTCGGGGTTGATCGCGCGCAGGGTGCCGTTATCGGCGATCCAGAGTTGCGCCAGGTCGTCGCCGATGAAATCGGACCCGACCATGGCCGTGGTGGTTTTCCCGCAACCGGACGGCGCGGCGCCGGCAAAATAGGTCTTTCGGGCGCCCGGACCGGTCATGCCGGTAATGAACATGTGCTCGGAGAGCTCGCGGCCGATGTGCTTGTAGATGGCCGTGTCGGAGGCAAATCGATGGTTGCCTTTCTTCATGAGCAGCGTGTTGCCGGCGTACGTGCAGAACATCGAGTAGGTTGTCTGCCAGGACCGATCCATGTAGATGCGGCAGTTGGGAATGTCTTCCGGGCGGTTGGGGCCTTCCGAATGGACGTTGGTGAAGAACTCGCCGCGCCGGTCGACTTCGGCGTCGAAATCCGCATAGCAGTTGCGGTACAGCAGCTCGGCGGAGTGCAGCACGTACGTCGAACTGGAGATTTCGATGGCCGGTATCGAGGCCCGGGCGCCGACCGGGCCGCGGGAGTAAAACCCGACGAACATGACTTTGCCCTTCATAATGCCGGTCATGTGCTTCTTGATGTGCGCATGCGATACGCTGCGCAACTCTTTCTGCGCCATGGACGAGATCTGTTCGTCCTCATTGACAATGTACAGGGTCTGGTTGAGCAGGCGGCCCTGGTCTTCGGGCAGGTCGAAGTGGTAAGTGTGGCCGGGGATCGCCAGAGGTGTTTCCTCGCCCTTCTCGATGCTGTACTTCCGGACGAAGTCCTTGTCCGCGCCGGAGCCTGTCAGCACCATGACCCTGTCCGGCTGGCACATGGCGATGGCGTTGGCGACCTTCAACAAGACGTCTTCGTGGGTGATCCGGGAGAGTCTGGAGAGGTGCTCGCTATCCAGCTGTTCGTTGAACAGTTTCCTGGCTTCCTCGATAGTGTTGATCCCGCCGATGTCGGAAAGGATGTCCACGCCTTTCTTGAATTCCAGCATCATGCTCTCCGTATGGTTTACGTCCGGATATACCCGTCCTCAAGACTTCACGGTCCATATAGGGCATGGGCTCCTTTTGCCGGCCACGTCCATCCAGGTTCCGCCCAGCCTGGAGCAACGCGCAAAAGGAGTCCAAAGAGGTTGCGTGATGATAATGAGGATAGCATCCGAGATCAAGAGAAAATTTGCGTTCGCTCAGCCCGGCGCGAAACGGCGTGTGCCGCGGAACGGCCATGTGCCACGGGTTCAGGAATGAAACTCGACCCCGAAGAGCTTCGCCTGGCGCAGCTGAAACCGGAGCAGCACCGGGGCGCCTTCGTGGTTGAGGCGCTCTTCCCCGTGCCACGTGACGGGGACGGCGAGCCTGTCGCCCACAATCCGGTCGGCATCGTCAAACGTTCGCCCGGGGATGTCGGTGCCCGAGCCGAATTTTCTGACCGCCACCCGGATGTATCCCGTGGGCTTGACCGACGCATTCAGCCGGAGCGCATTGCCCCGGGGAACGACGGCCAGGGTGGCGAACTCGCCTTCTTCGTCGCACTGCAGGGCCACGAGCCGGCCTTTCGGCCACGTGGCGAGGCCGCCCTCGCCCGGCACCCCGAGAAACAGCCCCTGGCGTTTTTCGAAGTTCCGGCCCGGATACTTGTGCGGAATGGGATTTGCGCCGTAGGTCAGCCCCCAGATGTCTCCAGGATACTCCAGCAGGTTGCCGCTGCAGACCACGTAACCGCCCGAGGAGGTTCCCGGAGCGCCCGTCTCCACCACGGGGCCTCCGGGCACCTGGGACCACACCGTGCCGTCGGGGCTCGAAAGCAGCCAGGTGGAACCGCCGTCGCTCTCGAGTTCCCAACGCCAGGGGAACATGACATGGTTGTCGGGGATGCCGGGAAGGGTCGTCTTGCCGTTGGTGTAATACAGGTGGCTGGGGGGCATGTGGGCGCCCGTCGATACCACGATCTCGGGTTTGCCGAAATGCCGGAAATCCCTGCTGACGGCGCGCCCGATTGAGCGCCGCCCGGCCGCAATCCAGCCGTCGGGATTGACGGCTTCCATGCCGGGCGCTTTGACGTGGGCCTGCCACGCCCTCACATACGCCACATATTCCTTGCGGTCGACATCGTAATAGCACGTGTTCAAGGTGTCCGCGTGCTGGATCATGAGCGGTTCCGGCAGGGAGGTCCAGTGGATGCCGTCGGGCGACACCGCGCCGAACACGGCGACCACGCAGCGAAATCCCCCCACATCCTGCCGGCGGGCCATGGTGTCGACTTCATCGGGGTATTTCGCGGCGAAGGCGGCCCACTCCTCGTCGGTGATGATGCCGAGATAGAACATTTTGTAACGTTCCTCCGCCGACGAGGGGTCGATGAAGACGCTTCCCCCGTGGAATCCCCGCGTCGAACCGTTGAGGTCGCCCCGGAACACGAGGTTATTCTCCGTGCTGCCCGCGAACTCGACCAGTCCGAGTCTGGGGAGGTCCCAGTGCACGCCATCTACCGATTCCGCATACGCGATGTGGGCGTTGTAACCGGGCAGGATGCGCTCCTTGGTGCTATACGGTTCCGGCTCGGCGCAGGGTCCCATGGTGTACCAGGATTTGTATTTGCCCTCGTCGAAGACCTGCGCGGCGAGCTGGCCGGGCTGGAAAGGCCGTTTTTCCGCCTTCTGGGCAACGAGCCGGATCCCCCGCGGCATATCGCTGAGCGCAAACCGCGCCGGACGCGTGCCGTCGCCTTCGAGCCACGCGCCCACGTTCTTTTCTTCTTCTGTCGCATCGGAGGCATGCTCGAGCTGCCAGGAAAATCCGCCCTGGCGCACGTATTTCCAACTGGTGAAGTAGATGAAGTCGCTCTTCAATTCGATGGGCTCGCCGTAAAACCGGTCGACCTGCGCTCCCGCGGAACAACACGACACGGCCAGAGTCAGGAGCAGCACTAATCTGGCTGCATGTCCCGAAGCGCACCGGCCGGCCAGCATCACGAACGGGGTTCGTCGGCTGTATCTCACTGTCTTCTTGCTCCAATGGGTTGCAGGTCATGGAGCCGGGGAAACATCCGCGGCCTCCGGTTCTTTCATCAGTTCGCAGACGGCCCTGACCACAGCGGCATGGAACCGGGTCCATTCTCCGCCCGGGCGTTCCCAAAGACGCGTCATTGGAATCTCCCCGGGCCGGCTGTTTCCGTGCAGTATACCTGACGCGCCGCCCCTCCGCGTAATCCCGGGCCTGGACTTCGTTCCATCGGCGGACCGGGTGCGCGCGGGCCGAGGGTGTCGGGGGTTGAACAGTCAGGGATACGACGGCGCGATGCGGACTGAAACGCCTTTGAAACACCGTCGTTTCGCGTGGATATTTGGGTTGCCGGGTTACAGGAGGCGGCGTGAGGGGCATCAAACCCCTGTACCGGGCGCGAATGACTCAAAACACGTAAGTCATTGCTGAAATAATACTTCAGGATGAACGGCGGACCTCGGAGGCATCGAACGGGTTCTTGTATTGGAGCTGGTAGAGCCGGTAATAGAGTCCGCGCTGTTCGAGCAGTTCACGATGCGTGCCGGTTTCGCGGATCTCGCCGTGGTGCATAACGACGATTCGGTCGGCATTCTGAACGGTCGAGAGTCGGTGGGCGATGACGATGGAGGTCCCGCCCTGCATGAGTTTGCGGATGGCGTCCTGGATGAGGGCTTCGGTTTCGGTATCGACGCTGGAGGTGGCCTCGTCGAGGACCAGAATCTGGGGTTCGTGGGCCAGGGTGCGGGCAAAGGCGAGCAGCTGGCGCTGGCCCGTGGAGAGGTTGTTGCCCCGCTCCCCCACGTCGTAGGCATAGCCGCCCGGCATCTTCTCGATGAAGCGGGCGGCGTTGACATAGGCCGCGCACTCGTGCACCCGTTCCATGGTGAGGTCTTCGTTGCCCAGGCGGATGTTCTGCTCGATGGAGCCGGAAAACAGAAACACGTCCTGCAATACGGTGCCGATGCGCCGCCGGAGCGCCGTTTTCTCATACTGGCGGACATCCACCCCGTCGATGCTGATGCGGCCGCGCTGCACGTCGTAATAACGGCTCAAGAGGTTGATGATGGTCGTTTTGCCCGCTCCGGTATGTCCGACAATGGCAATGCGTTCCCCCGGGGCGATGGACAGGTTGATTCCTTTGAGAACCCACTGGCCGGGTTCGTAGGCGAACCACACGTCGTTGAACTCGACGCGCCCTGCGAAACGGTCCGGTACGATAGCATCCGGAGCATTCTGGATGTCTTCCTCGGTGTCGAGGAGCTCAAAGATACGTTCGGAAGAGGCCATGGCTTCGAGGAGGAGGTTGTAGCGGTCCGCGATGGTGCGGATGGGCGAATAAAACCGTTCAGACCACTGGATGTAGGCGAACAGGGTGCCCACGGAGGCGCCCACGGCATCTCCGAAGCGCAGGAAACGGTCGCCGATATAGAGGACAATCAGCCCGATGGCGAGCATGCCGAGGAAATCCACGACCGGGAAATAGATGGCGTAGTTGCGGACCTGCCGGAACCACTCGTCGCGGTGGTCCTGATTGCGTTGTCGGTATTCCTCGTAGGTGGGCTCCTCGGCGGTGAACATCTGGACGATGCGCATGCCGCTGACCATTTCCTGGGCGTACGCGTTCATGCGGGCGAGGCGTTTGCGGATTTCGATGTAGGAACGCCGGGCATATCTGCGAAACACAAAGCCGGTTACAAAGACGAACGGCACGGTCGTCATGATGATGAGGGCGAGCTGCCAGTTCACCCACAGCATGAACGCCAGGATGACGAATACCGTGAGCAGATCGCTGACGACCTGCACCATCCCGGCCACGATGGTCTCCTGGATCTTCTCGACGTCGTTCGTCACGCGGGTCATCAGGCGGCCGATGGGATTGCGGTCGAGAAACCGGAGCGACATGCGCTGCAGGTGTTCGAAGATCTGGAGGCGCATGGTGAGCATGGTCTTCTGGCCGACGTAGGCCACGATCACGTTCTGCAGATAGCGCGCCAGGGTCTCGCCCACCATCAGGCACGCGATGACGAAGATCATGGCGCCCAGGCCGCGGCGGTCGTGCGCGATCAGCGCCTCGAGGGCCGGTGCGGCCGCGGCGCCGGCCGCCTGTTCCTGAAGGGCGATCCGTTCCGGGTTGCCGATGTAGTTGTCGAGGACAACCTTGTTGAGATACGGGGCAAGGTTGGCGAGGATCGACGCGCCCAAAAGGAGCGCCACCGCGGTCGCCATGGCCGGGCGGTACGCGCGCAGGTAGCCCAGCAGCCGGCGCATCAGCTGGCGGTCGTAGGCGCGCTGCTGGACTTCGTCCTCGGTGTGATACCCTTCGCTCATGCCTCCTCAATTTCCTTTTCGAGCAACTGGCGGCGGTGCATGTCCGCATAGAGTCCGCCGCGTTCGACCAGTTCGTCGTGCGTGCCCTCCTCCACGATGGCCCCGTCGTCCAGGACCAGAATCCGGTCGGCATGGCTGACGGTCGAGATGCGGTGGGACACGATGATGCTGGTGCGTTCCCGCATGACGTCTTTGAGCCGGCGCAGGATCTCCTCTTCAGTGTTTGTATCGACGCTTGACAGGGCGTCGTCGAGAATGAGGATCCGGGGCTTGCAGATCAGGGCCCGGGCGATGGTGAGCCGCTGTTTCTGTCCGCCGGACAGGTTGATGCCGCGTTCGCCCAGGAGCGTGTCGTAGCCGTTGGGCATCTCCTGCAACGTGTCTTTGAACTGAGCGACGTCGCAAGCCCAATCCAGGTCTTCCTGAGACGCCCCGGGACATCCGAGCGTCAGGTTCGCCCGGATCGAGTCCGAGAACAGGAAGGGATCCTGGGGGACGCACCCGATGTGGCGCCGGAGGACCCGGAGAGGGAATTCCCGGATATCGCGGCCATCCACGGCGACCCGGCCGTCCTGGGGGTCGTATTCGCGGGCCAGCAGGCTGAGAAGGGTCGATTTTCCCGAGCCGGTGGGGCCGACAATGGCCACGGTCTGGCCCGCCGGGATGTCGACGGAAATGCGTTTGAGCACCGGCTGCCCGTTATAGGCGAACGAGACCCGATCAAACGCGACGTCGCCCGCGAGCGATTCGATATGCGGGTCGGTCAGGCCGGAATCGCTGATGGCGGGTTCACGGGTGAGGATCTCGAGTATGCGCGACATGCTGACGGCGCCACGCTGGTAGAGGGTCAGCACCCAGCCGAATTCCGCGAGCGGCCAGGTGAGCATCACGAGGTAGACGATAAAGGCCGACAGGTCGGCCAGGCTGAGGGTCTGCGCGATGACCATGCCGCCGCCGGTCCACAGAATGATCAGGGCCGACGCGCCGATGGTCGTGCCAATCAGGGGCCACGCGAGCGCCATGATGAGGGTGAGTTTGAGGCTTGCGCGCATGTATTTGCGGGATTCGTTGCGGAAGTCGCGGATTTCGCGGTCTTCGATGCCGTAGGCTTGGACGACGCGCGCGCCGGCGAGGTTTTCCTGCGCGCGCGCGCTGACGGTCGAAAACTGTTCCTGCACGCGCTTCGACTGCCGGTGCATGTACATCATGAAGAAATAGACCACCAGCGAGATGAACGGCAGGGGAATCAGGGCGATCCCCGTGAGTTTTGGGCTCAGGTAGGTCATTGCGGCGAGCGTAAACGGCAGGCGGATCATGTTGACGGTGTTCATCACGCCGGGCCCGACGAACATGCGCACAAAGTTCAGATCGTTGGTGGCGCGGGCCATGATGTCTCCGGTGCGCAGGGAATGGAAGAACTCCTGCGACAGCCCCTGGATCTTCCGGTAGTAGACATTGCGCAGGTCGTACTCGAATTTGCGCGATGCCTTGATGATGAGCATGCGCTGGACGAAACGGGCCAGCCCGGAGCAGATGGGAATGATGAGCAAGAGGGCCAGACAGAACAGGAGAAACGGGTAATCCAGGGTGCGGTTTTCGAAGCGCTGAACGACGGCCCGGACCACCATCGGCATGCACAGGTCGATGGTGATGAAGAAGAGGCCCACCGCCGCCCCGATAGTGTAGGCCCGGGCGTAGGGCCGGTTGAAATGGAGGAAGGCGCGGAAAGGTCTGTTGGGCGCCAGCGTCGCGGCCCGCACATGGTCGTTCACGGCCTAGACCCTTCTGGCAGTATGCGGCCGCTTGACGAGTCCGGAAACGATCTCCACGATGTCCTCTGCGCGGAAAGGCTTCTGGATGAGGCCGTCGCACCCGGAGGTCCTGGTGAGCGGATTCTTGGCGTCAATGGGTTTTGCCGTGACCATATAGACCTTGATGCCGGCAAGGGCGGGGTCGGATTTGATGCGCTGGCAGGTCTGCCAGCCGTCCATGCCGGGCATGGCGATGTCGAGGAGGACCAGTGCGTAATCCCGCGAGCGCAGGAAATTCAAGGCCTCCTCCCCCGACTCGCACTCATCGATTTCGTACCCGTCGGCTTCCAGGCAGCGCCGCATGAAAACCAGGATGTCAGGGTCGTCGTCAACGCAGAGGATTTTCCCTCCCAGGGGGGATTCGGGCACGGCCGGCTGGCTCACGGCGTTGTGGATGCTGCTGAGCAGCGTGCTCTTTCGGAATTCGCGCTTGAGACGCGCCGAGACGAACGGGCGGTATTTCTCGAACAGATCCTCGTCGTTGGTCACCAGCACCATGGGCAGGGTCCGGATGGTGGCGTCCGCCAACAGGGCATCGAGGACCCGTTCGTTTTCCGCCGGGGTGTTCATATCGACGAGGATGCAATCGGGGCTGTGGCGGCGCGCGAGCGAGACGGCCTGCGAGACGTCGCTTGCCTGGATGAGATTCACGCCTTCAGACGTGAGCGACGCCCGCACCTGGTTGCTTAAGTCGCTGTCCCGGGTCAGAAGCTCGACCAGGATTTCGGTGACGACGGGGCGTGCGGCCTCATCGTCCGCGGGCCGAGCGACGGACTTCTCCTTTGCGAGCTTCTTGAACGGCAGCGTGAAGCGGAACGTGGTTCCCGTGCCCACTTCGCTGGTCACGGTGATCCGGCCGCCATGCAGCCGGGCGATGTCCTGGGCAATGGACAGGCCGATGCCCGTGCCCCCGTATTTCCGGGTGGAGGAGCTGTCATACTGGTAGAACCGGGTGAAAACCTTGTCAAGCGCTTCCGGGGGAATCCCGATGCCGGTGTCGGTGACGGTGACCTCGATGTCCTCGGTTCCGGGGCGGAGGCAGACGGTGACGTTGCCGCCTTTGCGGTTGAACTTGACGCCGTTGGAGAGCAGGTTATTGAAGACCTGGCCCAGCTTGCTCTTGTCGCCCTCCACGAGGAGGGGTTCATCGGGGGAGGTCAGCACGAGGTCGATGCCGCGGGAATCGGCCACGGGTTTCATGGTCTGAATGCTCGCCTTGACGCACTCAACAAGATCGAACACGCCAAAGACAATGGTCTCGGTGCCGCGGTGGAGCCGGGAGAAGTCGAGGAGGTTCTCGATCAGGGTGACGAGCTTCTCGATGTTGCGCAGGCTGATGCCGAGATATTCCTTCTGCGTTTCGGTGACCGGCCCGGCCTTGCCGTTGTAGATCATGTCGGTGTAGCCCATGACCGCCACGAGCGGCGTGCGCAATTCGTGGGAGACATTGGACAGGAGATTGGTTTTCATCTCGTCGAGGGACTTGAGTTCCTCGTTGGCCGCGTGCAGCTTTTCCCGGGCCAGGGTGACGTCTTCGAGCGAGACCTGGAGGTTTTCGAGGAGGTTGGCGTTGCGGATGGCCACGGCGACGTGAGGCGCAACCTGTTCCAGCACCGCGGCGTCGTGTCTGCGGAACGCCTCGGGGCGTTCGGAACCCAGATTGAGCGTTCCGATGATGCGTCCCGTGGCATACAGGGGCACGCACAGGCAGCTCCGCGTATCGGGCGCGAACTCGGCATTGCTGAAACGGACGTCGTCCCGGGTGAGGTCGGCGACCATGAGCCGCTGGCGTTCGCGCGCGACCCAGGCGGCGCAGGAGGTTTCGTCGTGAACCGCGCCGGTTTCCAGCTCGATGACCCGGGCCTCCGGCCAGAGCTGGCGGATCTCGAAGGTCTCGCCGAGTTCGTCGAGAAGGGCCAGGCTGGCAAAATCGAAATCGATCAGGCGCTTGATCTCGACGACCAGGCTTTCGTACAGCCGGCCCGCTTCGAGGCTGGAGTTGATGACATTCGCGATCTGGCTGATCGCGCTGAGGCGTTCCGCCCGGTCGCGGGCTTCGCGTTCGAGGCGGACGCTCTTGGACAGATCGCGGAAGATGCCCTCGTATCCGATTACGGTGTTGTCGTCGCCGTAGATGGTGTTCGCGGAGAGTTCCACGATGATGGCGCGCTCGTCCCGGCGACGCATCCAGACCCGGCGCCGTTCAATAAACCCCTTCTGCTGAAGTTCGCTGGCGATCTGGGCAAAATCGTCGGGGTTATAGAACATGCCGCTGATGTTGCGGCCGATGATCTCCTCGACGTTCTGATGACGGAATATCTCGACGCCGGCGGGATTCATGAAGTCGAGGATCCACTGGGGGTTGGTCTGGAAGACGCCGTCGCGCATCCAGGTGACCAGCCCGCGGTACTTCTCTTCCGAATCTTCCAGCTGCCCGATATTGCGTTTGAGCGCGAGAGCCATCTTGTTGAACGACTGGGCCAGTTCCTCGATTTCGTCGCCCGTGTCGATCTTCAGTTTGAGGTCCAGGTCGCCCTGGCCGATGATTTGGGCGCCTTCGTTCAGGAGCGACAGGGGGCGCACGATGCTGTTGTGAATATTGAGGTAGGCGTTCAGACAAAGGATGGCGATGACCCCGACGCAGAAGACGATGGCGATGATCCCGGCCAGGTGGATATTGCGCAGGGCCGTGGCCGCTGAGCGATACACCACGATGTACAAGTCCATGTCATCGAACATCTGGGCGTAGGCCAGAAAGACGTCTTCGGTCTGGTTTTCCCGGGACACGTAATCGGGAATGCGCAGGGTGCCGTAGCGGGGAAACTCCGGCCCTTGCAAGACCTTGGCAAGGGTGGGGTCCGTCCGGCAGACATCGAGGTTCAGGGGGCCCTGCTCGCCTTCCTGCGCGATATAGGACGTCCGGTGGTAGCCTTCACTGGTGTAGATGACCTGATACACCGCGTGTTCGGCCTCCTCGGCCGCTCCCGCGGGGTCAATTCCCATGGCGAACAGGAGCAGGGGCGTGATGTCGAGGATCTGGGACACGAAACCCACGAGGCCGTCCCGTTCGCCGGGGTTCAGGTAGACGGGCGCGACGCTTTCCGCCGCATAGGCGCTGGCAATCTCGTCGATGTCGAGGAATCGCGGCTTGGAGATCCCGCTGTCCTTCCATTTCGGCGGACCGTTGTCCTCGCTCGTGATGGTGTGCAGTTCCTCGTGAGTGCTCGCGATGAGGCGGCCATCGGCGTCGTACAGGCTGAGGATGGTAGGCACTCCGGGGGTGCTCAGCATCATGGTGATCTGGCTGTTGAGGTATTCGCGCAGTTGCTCGCGCTGGGCGGGATCCTGCAGGGCAGCAGGTTCGCCGCTGTCGCCGGGCTGCACGGCCGCCAGGACTCTCGGGTCTTTCGAGAGCGCGTCCAGCTTCTGGAGGTGGGGCGCGGCCGCAATCCGGAGTCCGTCGGCGGTTTTACGCGCGGCGGTCAGCAGGGATTGCTCCACGGCATTCCCCTGTCCTTCGCGCGCCGTGATGTAACCGACAATCACGGCAATGATCAGGGGAAGGATCGCAACCTGCAGGATGGTATTGAGGATCTTGCGTTCGATTCCCCGGCGCGGGCCAGAAGCGCTCATGATTTCTCCGGGCTGCGGAGGTTATTCGACAATGCGGCCGCGGCCTATCAGCTCGCGTACTTTTTCCAGGAGTTGATCGATTCTAAAGGGTTTAGCCAGATACTCGTCCGCTCCGCACTCGAAAATCCGCTCAATGTCCTGTTCTTTGGTGAGGGCCGTTACCGCCATGATCGGGATACTGCGCGTCAGCTCATTATTGCGCAACGCCTTCGATACCTCAAATCCGTTGATTTCCGGCATCAGGAAATCGAGCAGGATCAGGTCGGGCGAGAGCTGAGCGGCGCGCAGGCCGACTTCGGTCGCGTTGCTGACTTTGATCAGTTCGAACCCTTCATCCATGAGGATGTTCTCCATCATGGCGAGCGCGTCGGGTTCGTCATCGACGATCATGACGCGTTTCTTCATGGGGCCCTTGTCGCGCGGAAACATGTCGTATTTTTCGCGAAAGCTGTCGAGGTCTTCTTCGAGGATTCGGTAGTGGCCGCCGGGGGTGCGGGAGGCTTTGATCAAGCCCTGCTTGATCCAGTTCTTTATGCTGTGGTGGGTTACGTGACAGATCTTCGCGGCTTCGAAGGTGGTGAAAGCCTTTTGTTCGTGGTCGCTCACGAGATACTAACCTCCAGGTGTAAAGAGAATGTTCACCGGCACGACACGATGGCGTTCGGAATTAGCAGTATACTCACTATATGGAAAGTATAGCTTCGGGGGGGCACTTTGTCAAATTCAAGGAGTGCTCAGTGCTCGCGGATTCACCGTTTTTCCCCGTTTTTGTCAGGAGACTTTCAGGCATGCATCCCGGCCTCCTAGTGCAGTAACGACAGGGCCAGGCGGACGGCCTGGGCTTCCTGGCTTCCCATGCCGGTGGCCAGCAGTTCGATTTGCCACGGGTACAGGGCTGTCGCCATCCGGAACACGATGGCCCACAGGCAGAAGACGCACAGGAAAAGCCCCAGCGTGACGCCGAGGAAACGCCGTGTCATGGCGGCGTACGCCCGGCGGAAACGCACGTTGGCCGCGGCCAGCCGCTCGCTGGACGCGTGCGCGCCGAACCCGTCCTCCTCCGCGGCGATTCGAGGGTTTTTGAGCAGCAGCCAGGGGTAGACGAACGCGGCGATGGCCGTCGCCGCCAGGAGCAGCGTCCAGAGCATGCGCAGCACGGGCACAGCATCCCGGGCGGTCGCCTGCTGGACGACGGGCGCGCACGCGAGGAACGCGCCGAGCACCAGGGCGCACACCGCCATGATCACGATGCCCTTTCGGCCGTGGGGAATGGTCCAGTCGTTCCGGGTCGCGCCGAACAGGCGCGCGGTCACGGCGGCGATGCCGCAAAAAGCGCCCAATGCGAGAATGGCGAAAAACGGCGCGGTGAGGCAGGCGAATTCCCGGGCGTTGGAGTCCCGTTCGATGATGGGCTGCCGCGCGTTCTCAAAATCCCGCAGTGACGCGAGCGCGTTCTCCAGTTCCTGTTCCCGCTGGTTCAAGGCGTCGTCGGACGGCCCGGCTTCGGTTTCCAGGATTTGCTGGCGCAGCCGCACCGCCCGCAACTGGAGGTCGAGCCCCACCATGGCCTGCGAGGCGCTGCCCGCGCCCGAATCGCCCTCGGAGTCGGTGAGGAGCGCGCTGCGGGCCAGCTTGTCCCCGGCCCGCTCCAGGGTCTGCAGCCAGGAATCCCAGTACTGGGTATGTTTTTCCTTAATCTGCCGCGCGGCGACGCCCATGATGTAGTCGCGGTACTGGGCGATGGGCGCGACGCATTCCTCGACGGCTTCGCGGCGCAGCTGGGCATACTGCCGGCCCTGCGGCGGCAGTTTGGGGTGCCAGAGGGGACGGGGCAAGGCGATCTGCTTGCCGCTGCTGTTGGCTTGAGCGAAAAGTTTGAGGGATTCCCGGAGAATGTTGGGCTCTTCGTGCAGGGTCCACGGGATGGTGGTGGCCTCGAGGTATCGCGGCAGGGCGTTGTCCGGGGCATACTGGGCGGCGTCACGGAACCGGTCGCGGGCCTGCTCGAATTGCCCCGCCATGAACAGCCGGCAGCCGTATCGCAGGGCGAGCGTGGCGTTTCCCGGATCCAGTTCGAAGGCCTGCTTGTAGGTAGGGAGCACCTCGTCCTCGAGTTCACGTTCGGCCAGGGCCTGAACGTAGCGGGGATTCGGCGCTTCGCTGGCCGCCTTGTCGCGCAGGACGGCCTGCCGCAGGAGCGGGCGGGCGGATTCCTTGTGTTTGGTGAGGGCGCTCAGATAGAGGTTCTCGGCGCGCTCGTAGCCGATGAAATACTCGGAAATCCACAGGACGGTCATGAGCATCACGCACGCGACGACGCAGCACCGGAACGACCAGCGCGTCCTGCGCGCGCCAATGAGATCGCCGGTATCGCCATAGGCGGAGAACTGCGGAGGGGTTTCTTTCACCCTTCTCCTCCCATGAGTTTCCGGGCGATTTTCTTGCCCTCCTCGACGCCGGGCTGGTCGAACGTGTTGACGTTGTAGAGGCGGCCGGCCATGGCGGTTTCCACCTCGAGCAGGTAGAGCACCTGGGCGATCGTGTGCGCGTTAATCTGGGGCAAGATGATGCGCGAGACCGGGCGCTGGCTCAGTTTAAGCGCGTCAATCGTGCCGTGAAGCTCGGCCGCCATGAGTTTGTTCATGCTGGCGCCGCGCAGGTACCCCAACTGGGCGATGGACGTCAGGGTCGGGGGAATCCGGAGGGTCCGGGCGAATTTCCGGGTCTCAAGGGTATTGATCAGCTTGTCGTTCGGGCCCTCGCGGTACAACTGGATCTGCGAATGCTGGTCTGTTGCCCCGAGCGCCTTGACGGGCGTCTGCCCGGCGAAGACCTCCTTCCCGTCGAGGCTGTAGCGTTTGCCGAGGCTTTCGGCCCACAACTGGCGGTACCAGTCCGCGATGCTGTAGAGCCCGTTGGCGTACGCCAGCATGACGGAGATGGTTTTGCCCTTGTTCACGTCGGCCAGATGCTGGATCGCGGCCCGGAGGTAGGCGGGATTGGATTTGAGGTCGGCGACCGCGCAGCGCCGGTCCATCGCGGCGCACCCGTCCCTCATGGCGTCGAGGTCCATGCCGAGCATGGCGGCGGGAAACATGCCCACGGGCGAAAAGACGGAGAAGCGCCCGCCGACATTGAGGGGCACGGCGAACTCCGTGAGGCCGTATTCGTCCGCCACGGGGTGCAGCAGGCTGGGCGGGGCATCGGGACGGCGCGGGTTCGTCGTGACCACCACGTGGTCTTTCATGGCGTCGCGCCCGAGCTTCTTCTCGATCGCATCAACGACGATCATGAGCTGGCTCATGGTTTCGGCCGTGCCGCCCGACTTCGAGATGACGTTGTAGAGCGTCTTCTTCGGCGGGCAGATGCGCATCATCTCGCGAAACACCGTGGGATCGATGTTGTCCATGACGAACAGGCGCGGTACGCCCTTCCGGGCGCGCTTGCTCAGCAGGTTGTGGTACGGCGAGAGCAGGGCGGCGCCGAGCGCGATCGTGCCGAGGGAGGAGCCGCCAATGCCCAGCACGACAAAATTGTCGTACCCCTTCTGGGCGAACCGGGCCGCGGCGGCTTTGACATCGTTGAAGACGCCGGACTGTTTGTAGAGGTCCCAGAACCCGTATGCGCCTTCGGCGCGCTCGCGCTGGAGGATGGCGTGCGCGTCGGACACCCGCGGCTGGAGGTGTTCGAGTTCGGCGCGGGTAATCCCGTGCTCACGGCCGACCGCGGCGCCCCGGGCCCGTGACACGTCGATGCGAATATCGAGGTTCATGTTTCTCCCCTGCGTTCCCCGAAGAATGTTTCGAGTGACGGCAACAGGACTTCCCGTGGCCCCTTGACCCGGTGCAGGTCCGGCAGAGACCGCAGAAAGACCTTTCCATAATGCTTTGTCAGGATACGGCGGTCCAGGATGACCACAGCGCCCCGGTCGGTTTTCCGCCGGATGAGGCGTCCGAACCCCTGGCGGAACTTCACCACGGCCTGCGGCACCGTATACTCCATAAATGAACTGCCGCCCGCCGCTTCGATGGCCTCGGCGCGGGCCTCGAAAATGGGCTCCGTGGGCACCCGAAACGGCAGTTTTGGCAGTATAACACACTGCAAAGCGTCGCCCGCAACGTCCACGCCCTCCCAGAAACTGTCCGTGCCGAACAAGACGCTGGAGGCGTCGCTGCGGAAGCGTTCGATAAGATGGGTGCGGGCGGCGCTGCCCTGTTTCAGCGGCGTGATGCCCCGGGCGGCCAGGTCGTCGTGGAGCCGCCGGAACACGTAATCCAGGGAGTAAAACGAGGTGAACAGGACAAACGCGTGCCCGCGGGTGATCTCGAGGATGGCGCGCACATAGTCCACCACCTGGGGCAGAAAGTCTTTCGAGTCGGGCGTGGGGATGTCGGTGGGGATGCCCAGCATCGCCTGCGAGGCGTAGTCGAACGGCGAATCGAGGGCTTCCGAGGCAATTTCCCGCGATTTGACGGTGTCCAGGCCGATTCTGCCGAAGAGGTAGTCAAACGTGTGGTCGACGGTCAGGGTGGCCGAGGTCATGACGACGCTTTTCAGGTTGCCGTAGACCCATTCGGAGAGCTCCGGCCCCACGTGCAGGGGACAGCGCGCCACGCGGACGATCCGGTCGTTTCGCGCGTCAATTTCGATCCAGCGCACGGTGTTGGGGTGGAGTTCGTTGCTGGTGCCCTCCGCCAGGACGTTCGCGAGGCGCGTCAGCCGGTCGCGGTACCCGGCGAGCTGCAGGACCTCGGCAGCAATCGGGGATTCCCCCTGTTCTTCCTGCACGTCCAGGTTGAGCAGTTCTTTGTGGAGCTGGGTGCAATGCTGGGCGCAACCGCGAAGCTCCTCGGTGGCGGGCAATACGTACGTGGTGTGGATTTCGCGCAACTGGGGATCTTCGAGGGTTTCGCCGGTCAGGCGCCACTTGATGTCGCGCCCGATCTGGCCGCACTTCTCCGCGGCCAGCGCCCGCAACGCCTCGAACGCCGCCGTGAGCGCTTCCCGGGCCGCGGCGAGGCTGGGCAGCAGGCCGTCGTCTATGACGTTCATGGCCCCCTCGAGCTGGACCATGGACACGGTGGCGGTGTGCTTCACCAGCTTTACCTTCAGGAACGGGATGAGCCCGCGTTCCCGGCCCCGCTCCGTGCGGACGAAGCGTCCGAGCAGGCGCAGGGCGCCGAGACGCGTGGCGTCCGCGCCGAAATACTCGGTGGCCGAGTCCTCGATGTTGTGGGCTTCGTCGAAGATTACGCGGCGGTACGCCGGCAGGACAGCCAGCGACGAGAAATTGCCGACCTCCTTCTTGATGGCCAGGTCGGCGAAGAGCATGTGATGATTCACGACGATCAGGTCCGCCTTGGCGATCTCGCGGCGCGCCTTGCCAATAAAACAGTTCTTCTGATTGGGGCAGTTGGTGAACTGGCACGTGTCGGCTTCCGAGCACACCTGGTCCCAGAGCTCGTAGCCGGGCACGAACGGCAGGTCCGACAGGGTGCCGTCTTCGGTTTTCCGGGCCCATTCGGCGATGGCCTTGAGCTGCTCCTGTCCCTCCTCGTCCTCAAACAGGGTGGCCTCCGCCAGGGCGCGTTCCAGGCGCCGGGGGCAGAGGTAGTTGTTTCGCCCCTTGACCAGGACGGCCTTTACGGGCTTGTCGAGGCACGCCGCGATGTCGGGGATGTCTTTCTGCATGATCTGTTCTTGCAGGTTGATGGTGCGGGTCGAGATGACCAGACGCTCCCGGTTGCGGATGGCCCATTGCGCCGCCGGGAGCAGGTAGGCGATGGTCTTCCCCACGCCCGTAGGCGCTTCGATGACGGCGATGCCCTGTTCGTTGAAGGCCTGCGCCACCAGCGCCATCATCCTCGCCTGCTGCGGGCGCACCTCGTAGTGCGGCAGCGTGCGGCCCAATGCGCTGGCCGGCGACAGCGCCCTCGTGAGTTCCGCCACATCCAGCGGGCTGACCGCGTGCTCGCGCGCCGGTTCAACGACGACGTAGGCCCGGGAAACGGGATTGTCGACGATGTAGACGCCCAGCCCATGAAATCCGAACAGGCTGGACAGTTCGAGGTCGGCCTCGGACGGAGCGATGTCCCCCGAGGGGTGGTTATGCAGCACGACGTCGGCGTTCGAGGCCATCTCGACAAATGCCGGCACGGCGCCGTTGTGGCCGCGCGCACAGACCCGCACCTCATAGACCAGGCCGGCCTCGTTGACGCGGCCCGCGAAAAAAACCTCTCTTCCGCCGACTTCGCCGATGGCGTCACGTATGCTTGCGGCCGCGCCGGCCGTAATGCGCGCGGCTGCGTCCTGGCCAATCGTGTTCAAACTGATACTCCGGGAAAAAGCGCCTTCCCGCGGCGCGGTGGAATCTGCGGAATCACGGCCCGTACGCCCCCGGGGCGAGGTTGCGCCCGCCACGCGGAAAGGCCTGCGCGGCGACGGTACGCGCCGACGAGCACGCCCCCCTATTTAGCCAGAAATCTCGTCGAAAGTCGAACTTCTCAGCACGCCCGGCCCCCGGGCGGAGGTGCTGCGTGGGTCAGATGCCGCTGCCGTCGACGTGGATGCCGCATTCCTTCTTGTGGTCGCCCTCGTACTGGTTGAACCAGCGCCAGCGGCCGGCGCGCTTGTCTTCGCCGGGTTTGATGGGGGTCGTGCAGATCGTGCAGCCGATGCTGGCATAGCCCTGGTCGTAGAGCGGGTTGGACGGGACGCCGTACCGGTCGAGATAGGCGTCCACTTCCTCTTCCGGCCACGCCACGAGCGGGGCCAGCTTGAGGAGTTTGCGGCCGTCTTTTTCGACCCATGTGGCCTTCGGGACGCCGCTGCGGTGTCTGGACTGATCGTGGCGGAGGCCGGTGATCCACACGTCGAGCGTCCGGAGCGCGCGGTCGTTGGGCTCGACCTTGCGGATCCAGCAGCAGTGCTCCTGTTTGGGGCGGCTGTCGAAGAAGAGAAACTCGCCATGCTGGTCCAGCATGCGTTGAAGGCGCTGCGGATCGGGTTCAAAGCGCTCGATAGCGATGTGATAGCGCGCTTCGAGCTGCGCCATGAGCTCGTAGGTCTCGGGGTGCAGGCGCAGGGTGTCGACGGTGACGACGCGGAGCCCGAGCCCGGCGCGGTGGGCCATATCGATCATGACGCATCCGGTCTTCTGGAAACTGGTCATGATGGCGGCGCGTTCGCCGAAGTCCGCGGCCCACGCGAGCAGTTCCTCCGGCGAGGCGCGGTTCAGGCGTTCCAGGTCGACTGCGGCTAAACGTGCCGGCGCTTCCGCGATTCCCCCGGGGGCTGTGTGCTTGTCTGCCATGATATGCGACTGTCTCCATGCGCCCCGGACTACCGGTCCGCGGCGAGTTGGACCTTCTCTTTCAACCCTTCGACGCCGACGCGGAACGACCAGTCGCCAAAACGCTCGCCGCTGTTGCGGTCCTCCTTCCATGCGGCGAGGAGCGCCGAGAGCACGTTCGAGACCTCCGCGGTATGGACCCGTTCGAGGAAGACCTGGCCCAGCCGCGTCCCGTTGTATTCGCCGCCGGTATAGATGTTGTACAGACCCGAACCGCAACCGATGACGCCGAGTTCCGCGGAGATGGGCCGCGAGCAGTTGTTGGGGCATCCGCTCATGCGCAGGACTATCTCGGCGTCCCCGTGGCCGTCGCGCTCCAGGTCGGCCACGACGCCGGGCAGGAAGCGTTCGGCCTCGGCCAGGGCCAGACCGCACGAGGGCAGCGCCGGGCACGCCATCTCCAGGCGCCGCAGCGTCGAGATGCCCTTATCGGTCGGGATGCGGTACTCGTCGAGGAGCGCCTGGACCCGGCTGACGTCTTCGTCCCGGATGTTCGCCAGGATGACGTTATGATGGGGCGTGAGCCGGAGGTCCGGTTTGAATTGCTCGACGATCCGGCGCAACCCGGACTTGAACTGAAAGCTGCCGGGGAAGTCGCGGATCCGCCCGTTTTCGATCCAGAGGCCGACGTAGTTGAGGCCGGGCTGGCGTTGTTTTGCCCAGCCGAGGTAATCGGGTTGCGCGGTGGGTTTGATCCCTCTGGGCAGGGGGTATTCGCGGCCCGCGTACTCGAATACCCGGGCGCGAAAGACATCGAGTCCCAGGTCGTCGATGAGGTATTTCATGCGGGCGTGGCGGCGGTTGGTCCGATCGCCGAAATCGCGCTGGACTCTTACGATGGCCTCGACGATGGGAAGCACCTCGTCGCCGCGTACGAACGCCAGGGGCGTTGCCAGGCGCGGGTACGTCGCTTCCTTGCGGTGGGTGAAGCCGAGCCCGCCGCCCACGGCGATCTCGTAGCCCGCCACCCGGCCATCTTCGGTCACGGCCACAATGGCGACGTCGTTGGTGTATACATCGACGGAATTGTCAAAATCCGGGGCGAGCGCGATCTTGAATTTCCGGGGAAGATAGTGTTCGCCGTAAATCGGGTCCTCCTCCCCGTGTTGCACCGTATCCTCGGGGAAATGGACGGTGCCGTCTTCGTTCACCCTGACTTTCTCGTCGTTGATCCAGAGGTCGAAATAGCCCCGGGTTCTGGGGAGAAAGTAGTCGCTGATCTGGTGGGCGAGGCGGCCGAGGTCGGCATCCGCGCCGGCGAACTTCGGGTCGATGTCCGAAACGGGGCATGCGATCACGTTGCGCACAACATCGCCGCACGCGCCGAGGCTCGTGATGTTCGCGTAGTGGTTCAGGTCATGGATGAGCGGGCGCAGGTTCGTTTTGACCACGCCGTGCAGCTGAAAGCATTGGCGGGAGGTCACGCGCAGGTCATCCTGCCCGTACCGGGTCGCGAGACCGTCGCAGATCAGATGCTGTTCCGCCGTCAAGCGTCCCCCGGGGAACTTGGTCCGGAGCATGAACGAGTAGTCCTTGTCGAGGCCGGCCTTCTTGCGGTCGGTGCGGGTGTCGCGGTTGTCCTGCTGGTACGTGCCGTGATGTTTGAGGAGTTGGACCGCTTCCTCCGAAAACGACGGCGTGGGCTGGCCCAGCTCCGCCGCAATCGGACCGCGAAGTCCCCGGCTCTCGCGTTTAAATCCCTCGACCTTGCTGAGTGTTCCGGCTTGTCCGGTCTCGTTAGCGCTCATATTCCACTACTCCGTTGCGCCACGCGATAGGCGGCTACTGCATACACAGGTTCCAACCAATGCAGGCGAAACACCGGCGCAGACGGATTTAATCCTTACAAACATGAGCAAATAAGTAAGGATTCCGGGCGGAGGCGGGCACGGCCGCGGCCCTGGTTCCCAAAGGCTTGGTAACCGGCTGTTTACGCGGTGGGCTTGGCGATCAGGTTCAAGAACTCCGCCCGGGTGGGGTCATCGTTGTGGAAGGAGCCTAGCACGGACGACGTGGTCATGATGGAATTCTGTTTTTCGACGCCGCGCATCATCATGCAAAGGTGTTTGCATTCCATGACCACGCCGACCCCCTCGGCGCCGGTGAGATCCATGACGCGGCGCGCCACCTGGGCGGTCAGCCGCTCCTGGATCTGGAGCCGGCGGGCATAGTAGTCCACGATGCGGGCCAGTTTGCTAAGCCCCAGGACTTTCTTGCGGGCGATGTAGCCGATGTGGCAGCGTCCGTAGAAGGGGAGCATGTGGTGTTCACAGAGGCTGTAGACTTCGATGTCGCGGCAGATGATCATGTTGTTCGTGGACGCTTCGAACAGGGCATTGTTGATGAGGGCGTCCATATCGGCCCGGTAGCCGGAGGTGAGGTATTCGAAGGCTTTCGCGACGCGTTCCGGGGTACGCAGCAGGCCTTCGCGCTCCGGATCCTCGCCGAATTCGACGAGCAACTGCCGGACCAGTTCAGCCACGCGCGACCGATTGTAGTCTTTACTCATGGGTAAACGATTGCTCCTTCAGGGCTTGCGTAAACTTCACGTCGACGGCGGCCCCATTGGTTACTTCACGGTGGACCAGTTCGCGCAACGGCTTCTCCGCTCCGGGAAGCCGCAGGTGTTCATCCAGATCGAGAAGCGGCAGAAACAGAAACGGGCGCCGGCAGATATCCGGGTCCGGGAGGGTCAAGCCCTCCTCTTCGACGACGAGATCACCATACAGGAGGATATCGAGGTCGATGGTCCGGGCGGCATAGGCGTCGCCGGTCCGGACCCTGCCGAGCTCCCGTTCGATTGCTCTGAGGACGCCGAACTTCAACTGCCGGGGCGACAGCCCGGTTTCGATTCTACACGCGCCATTGATGAAATCCGCCTGTTCGGGGCGGTTCAGCGGCCGGCTCCGGTAGAAGCGGGACACGGCGGCTACCCGGCACCGGGCGGCGAGCTCCGCCAGGGCCGCGGGAATATGTTTGTCGGGGCCGATATTGGACCCCAGCGCGATGTATGCGGTAACCACGATGTTTTACTCGCGCGCCCGGACAATTTCAACCGCGACGCTTCGGGCGAAGCGAAGCGCGCCGGGTTTGTCGACCGAGACCGCGACCTTTTCGACCCGGGGATTGGCGAGACAGATGCCGGCGATCTCTTCCGCGAGCCGTTCGATGAGCTGAAAACTGGAGTCTTCGACCATCCGGATGACCTGTTTCTTGATGGCCTTGTAGTCGACCGTGTCGGCGATGTCGTCGCTCCGGCACGCGGCGCGGTAGTCGGCCCAGAGGGTAATGTTGATGATCACATCCTGTTTTTCGCGGCGTTCGTCGGGGTAGATCCCGACGATGCAGCGGCACATGAGGTCGCGAATGTGAATCCGGTCTGCCTGGCCTTCAACCATAGATATTTCCTCGCATATGACGGCCGCCGTCGACGTAGAGCACCTGGCCGGTGACAAATGTCGAGTTCAGCAGGTATCGCAGGGCTTCCGTGATGTCCTCGACCTTGCCGAACCGGTTCAGGGGATTCGTGTGGGCCAGTTCCTCCAAGTATAGCGCATCCTTCCCCGGCGGCGGGAGAATCAGTCCGGGCGCAATGGCGTTCACCTGGATCGACGGGGCGAGTTCAAGCGCCATCGTCCGCGTGATGGTGTGAAACAGGCGCTTGCTGAGGTGATATGCGTAGTGGGTGCGGTCGTAGTCCATGACGCGCGTGTCGAGGAAGTTGATGATGTGACCGGGCCGGCCCTGTTTCGCGAAGGCCCGCGCCAGCACAAACGGCGACAGCGCGTTTGTGTTCAGGTTCTCCAGGATGTCCTCGATGGAGGTGTCGAGCATCGTGGAGTCGTGGAAGATGGACGCATTGTTGATCAGGATGTCGATCGGTCCGACCGCCCCCAGCACTTCCTCAAAGAGCTTCTCGATGCCCCGGGGATCCGAGAGGTCGCCCCGCACGGTCTCGGCTTTCACCCCCGAATCGCGCACTTCGGCGGCCAGCGCCTCCGCCTCCTCGCCGGAGGTCCGGTAGTGGATGCAGACGTTCGTGCCCTCTTCGGCCAGCAGGCGTACGCACGCGGCGCCCAGACGCCGGGCGCCGCCAGTGACGAGTGCCGCCGCGCCTTTCAGCATGCTCTCACCTTTCATGGCGTATCTCCCTGGTTGCAGGACAGCGGTTCTTCGTACAGGGACACCTGGCATCCCCCGGGTATTTCCGCCCGCCGGGGAAAGCGGCCGGACAGCGGTTACGCAGGCATGTCAAAGGGGTCCCGGGCCGTTTCCAGAAAGCGGCGCGTGAGCGCCTCGAGCCGTGTTCGGAGGGCGGCCGCGCCGGGGTCCGCATAGAGGTTGTTCAACTGGAACGGGTCGCGGCGGTTGTCGAAGAGAAACCCCTCGCCGTCGGGTTTGACCGCGAACGTGTGGGTTCGTGTGCGCACGCCGCGGAACAGGGGCGCGGGATGCTTGTTTCCGCCCGACGCGTTTTCTTTCGCGATGTGCATGATGAACTGGGCTTCGGGGTCCGGACCCGTGCCGCTGGTCAGCAGGGGGCTGAAGTCCTGTCCGGCGCAGGTTGAGGGTACGTCGAGTCCCGCCAGGGCGCAGAGGGTCGGCATGATGTCGATCGAGCCGAACAGCGTCTGGCTCTTTTGTCCCGGAGGGACGACGCCGGGCCACTGCACCAGGAACGGCACGCGGATGGATTCCTCGTAAGGCTGGCGCTTGCTCCCCACGCCATGGGAACCGAACATGGAGCCGTGATCGGAAGTGTAGACGACGATGGTGTTTCTTGCCAGCCCCAATTCGTCGATGGCGGCCAGGACCCGGCCCAGTTCTTCGTCGATGGCGGTGATGTGGGCGTGGTAGCCCTGATAATTGGGCCAGTCGTTCCGCCGCGCGATATCGGGGGCGCCCGCCGGTACCGCCTCGTTTGCGCCGCTGGCATTGGGCCGGAGGGGCAGCGAACCCTCGGGATACAGGGCCTTCTTGTCTTCGGGCGCATCGGTAAACGTGGCGTGGGGCGGATTCCACGACACCATGAGAAAGAACGGTTGCGCGGCGTCATTGCTCTGCCGGATGAATTCGATAGCCTGGTCCGTCATGAGCGTCGCATTGTAGCCCTTGGGGCGGACGGGCTCTCCCCCGGCGGGGTGGTACTCCGCCTTGTCGTAGTGGGTGCCGGTGCCCGTCCATATCAACGAGGTGTCAAACCCGAACGGTTCCGCGCGGGTGCCGCCGAGGTGCCATTTGCCGATGTACCCGGTGCGGTAGCCGGCGCCCTGAAACACTTTCCCGAGGGTGGGCTGTCCGGGGTCGAGGTCGATGTTGTTGTCGATGATCCCCTGCTGATACGGCCAGCGCCCGGTCATCAATATGGCGCGATGGGGCGAGCAGACCGGGTAGTTGCTGATGGCGTGGGTGAATTCGGCGCCCTGGGCCGCCATGGCCGCCATAGCAGGCGTGCGGACCTCGGGCATCTCCGTGAACGACATGGATTGCCACCGGTGCTCGTCGCTGAACAGGTACACGACATTGGGGCGGGCCGGGCGTATGTGCGCGGTCGTGCGCGCGCACGATATGCCCGCCAGCGCGAGTCCCCCCGCGAGCTGCGTGATGAAATCCCGCCGTTTCATGGGATCATCCCTCCGGGACGGTTACCTCGGCCGGGGCCGCTTCGTCCGCGGGCTCGGTCTCTTCCGGCTGCTCCTGGGGTTGCTCGGGGGCGTGTTCGGGCGCCTGGGCGGCGGCCTCCAGCACGTCCGAGACCGGCAGGACAATCATGACGGCGTTGTCGCTGCCGCCGCCTGCCCCCATCATGCCCATCATGCCCATCATACCACTGCTCGACGCGCGGATGGTGCGCAGTACCAGAATCCCGACCAGATCGCCCTCCAGGGTAAAGACCGGCGCACCCAGGGAGCTCTGGTTCATGCCGCCGCCCGCGGGCACATAGAAGGTCCGGGGCTTTTCGACCACCGCCTCGATCCGGTCCAGCAACGCGCCGTGGGCGCGGTTGGCGACGCGACCGAGGCGGCTGATGGCTACGATGGGGTCCAGTTGACCGGCCGTGCCGGCCTGGGCCACTCCCAGTGCGGCAAACGGTTTCTCCGGCTTCTGCTTGGGACGCAGGAAGGCGAGGTCCAGGTCTTTGTCGCGGAGCACGACTTCGGCGGGGATTTCATTGCCATCCGCGGCGAGGATGTCGGCCCGCTTGATCTCGGTTTCAATCTTGAAACCCATTTCCTCGAGGTCCATGCCCATCATGTTGCGTGAGGCGGAGGTCGGGTCGGTCGTGAAGAGGCTCACCACGGTCAATCCCGACGGATCGAGCACCGTGCCGGTGACTTCGGCAATGCTCTCCTCGCTGTCCGAACCGCTGCCTTCCATGGAGTAGCGGTTTTCGATTACCAGTTTGATGGTCACCACCGCGTCCTTGTTGGCTTCGACGATGGCCCGCGCCGCATCGGCGAGGGCGTCGGCATTTGCCCATTCCGCACAGGCGACGATCCCCAGAATCGCAATGCACAGCCCCGTCCGCAGGTACCTGGAACGCATCTCCGACCTCCTTGAATGTACAGTCACGTTGTGCGGGGTGGTCCCGCGCCGACCGTTGCCGCTGAGGACAGCGTCCTCAGACACCTTCTTCCCACTGCGGTTCGAACTGGAGAAAGAGCGTGTAGATTCCCCGCATGACCTTGAACACGACCGTTTTGGGCTTCTCCGTCGCGATCGCATCCATTTTCTGTTCGAACCAGTCGACGTCCACGACGGTGTCGCCGTTGACTTCCATAATCAGGTCGGAAACGCCCAGCATGCCCAGCGCCGCCCAGCTCCCCGACTTGATCTCCTCTACAAGCACCCCGGTCTTGTCTTCTTCCCACTCTTCGCGCGCCCGGTCGAAGAAGGTGATGTCGCGCACAGTGAACTCGAAACTATCGTCCCGGTACTTCTTCATCTCCCGGTCGAGTTTCGGCGCGGCGATCAATTCCACGGGGACGGTCTTCGTCTCGCCATTGCGCTTGATCGACAGTTCGGCGGAGGCGCCGACCTTGTACTGGCGGATCAGGACCGGCAGTTCCTCGTAGTCTTCCGGGGCATCGGCTTCGAGCTCCATGCCGTCCACGGCGAGAATGAGGTCGCCGACGAGCAGCCCGGCCTTCTCGGCGGTGCTGCCGGGATAGATCCGCGTGACGCGGAACCCCGTCAGGGCTTCATCGCCCAGCGTGCGGGCGATGTCGCGTGTGATCACCTGCGTTTCGACCGGCAGCCAGGCCTTCTTGACCTCGAGACCGGGGTCCTTGAGTTCCTGTATCCCCACTTCGACGACGGTGACCAGCTGTTGTTCACGCCGTTCAAACTGCACGAGGACGGGCGTGGGCTCGGTTTTGCCCTCGGTCAGGTCCGCGGTGAGCTGCTTCAATTCATCGACATTCTTGACGGGCGTGTCGCCGACAGCGGTGACGACGTCCTTCTCTTCGAGCGCGGGTTTGGCGTCCCCCGCGGGCCCGCCGGGCCGCACCGAGGTGATGATCACGCCGTCCTGGTTCTCCCGGCGCAATTCCCGGGCCATCAGAAACGAGATGTCCTGAACGGTGAGCCCCCACTGTTTCAGTTCCGACTGTCTCGGGGACGCCTCCTTGCGTTTGACGGGGGTCATCGTAATGGTCTGCTCGGCGCCGTCGCGCGCGAAGGTGGCTTCGACCGGTTCACCGATGGTCAGGCCCGCCACAAGGCGGTTGAACAGGGGGATTTGCTCGTCGAACGCAACGTCGACGTCGTGGCCGGCGAGCCGAAGCAGGTAATCGCCGGCTTTGAGCCCGGCGTCGCCCGCGGGGGTGGCCTTCATGACGTTCCCGACCAGGGCGCCGCGCTCCATCGGGCTGTACTTGAACCGCGGCTGGATGTCGAATCCGAGCCAGGCGCGCTCGACCTCGCCTTTTTCGAGCAGGACCGACGCGACCCGCTGGGCCAGCTCGCTGGGAATGGCGCCGCCCAGCCCGCCCACGCGGATCTCGTTGATGCCGATGATCTCGCCCTGCAGGTTCACGAGCGGGCCCCCGCTGTTGCCGCCGTAGATCTGCGCGTCATGGCCGAGCCAGACGACAAACGAGCCGACGTCCTCACCGTCCTCGTCCATGCGGCGCATGGGGCCGAACCAGCGCGGCATGATCATCTCGGTGTTGCTGATAATGCCCAGCGTGACGGACTGCGACAGCGCCATGGGACTGCCCATGGCGAGCACGTGGTCCCCCACCTTCACCTGCGCGGAATCGCCCCAGGGCGCCGTGGGAAACTGCCGGGGGGATTCGGGAGCGAGTTTTAACAGCGCGATGTCGGACAGGGGATCGCGGCCGACCAGTCTGGCCTCGATCTTCTCTTTGGTCGACAGGGTGCATACCATCCGGGTGGCGCGGCCGGCCACATGATGGTTGGTGACCACATGCCCTTCCGGAGTGATGATCACGCCGCTGCCGGACGATTCGTACTTGACCTCGCGCCCTTCGTAATAGTCGGGCGTAACGACTTCGATGCGCACGAGGGCAGGTTTCACCAGGGCCACCGCGGCATCCACGGAACTGCGCAGGGACTCGGGGATCCCCGCCGGGGCGGGTTCCTGTGCGGAGGGGGCGGCCGCGGGCATAACGAGAACCAGCATCACCAGACCGGCAACGATACGGAGTCTCATGGGCGTTTCCTTACACGGCGTTCCTGTTCGGGAGTTCGCGCAAATCAACGGCGGGGCCGCTGTGTCATGCGGGATGCCATCCGGGGATTCGTCAGGGAGGTCGCGCATGCCCTGCCCGCCGGCATCCACACGGCGATTATGGTCAAGCCGTGCAGACGTGTCAAGGAACGCGTATACCACGCGCGCCGAAAGGCATTTGGGGGGCCGCTCCCGGCACGCGGCCCGGTCGGGCTCGCGATGATGAGTATTGTGGGAAAGGCGTCCGGGCGGTAGACTGACGTTCCGGGAGGGTTGGACGCCATGCTTGAAACGGTTGATCTGAAGGCCAAACTGGGCAAGGCCGATTACAAAGCGGCCATGGAACGGCTCGATCTGCATCTGGCGCAGTTGCAGCGGGATTTGCGCACCGCGGGCGTGCCCGTGATGGTGGTGTTCGAGGGGTGGGACGCGTCCGGCAAGGGGTCCGTGCTCGGGCGTATCCTGCAGGCGTTCGATCCGCGCGGGTTCAAGGTGCACAACATCAATCCCGCCACGCAGCAGGAGCCGTATTGGCCGCCGATGGCGCGTTTCTGGAACCTCACCCCCGCCGACGGGCAGATCGCCATCTACAACCACAGCTGGTACCGGGAGGTGCTGAATGATCGCGTCGAAAACGACGTGTCCGCACGGGCGCTGCAAGAGGCCAACGAGCGCATCCGCGTGTTTGAACGGCAACTGAGCGATGACGGCGCGGTCATTGTCAAGTTCTTCCTGCATATCGACAAGAAGGAGCAGTCCAGGCGGTTCCGCAAGTTGCGCAAGGATCCCGCCTATGCGTGGAAGGTCGGGAAGGACGAACGGCGCCGCCACAAGCTGTACAGCCAGTATGCCGGGGCCGTCGAGGACATGCTGCGCGAAACCTCCACACCCTGCGCTCCCTGGGCTCTCGTGCCCGCCACCGACGACCGGTTCGCGCGCGTGACGGTGGCCGAAACCCTGGCGGCGGCCTTTGAGCGCGCCCTGACGACCCGAAAACCGCATCCGGCGGCAAAGAAAAAGGCGCCCGCCCGGCGGCGTACGAGTCCGCTGGACCGGGTGGACCTCACGGCCGCTCTAGACGAGAAGCAGTACGACGAACGGATGGAGGAGCTCCAGCACGAACTTCGCCGGCTCCAGCACCTCTGCTACCGCGAACGCGTTCCCGTGACGATTGTCTATGAGGGGTGGGATGCGGCCGGGAAGGGCGGCAACATCCGGCGGCTTCTGGCCGAACTCGACCCGCGAGGCTACGAGGTGGTGCCCATTGGCGCCCCGGTGGGCGACGAGAGGACGCACCATTACCTGTGGCGGTTCTGGCGGGCGCTTCCCAAGGCGGGCCATTTCACGGTGTTTGACCGGAGCTGGTACGGGCGCGTGATGGTGGAACGCATCGAGGGGTTCGCGACCCCCGGTGAATGGGACCGGGCCTACCGGGAAATCAACGAATTCGAGGAGCAGCTGGTCGAATTCGGCGCGGTGGTGATCAAGTTCTGGCTCCACATTTCCAAAGACGAGCAACTCGCCCGGTTTGAGGCCCGGCAGAATACCCCCCACAAACGGTGGAAAATCACCGAGGAGGATTGGCGCAACCGGGAACGCTGGAACGACTACTGGGCGGCAGTCTCCGAGATGATCGAGCGCACCTCGACCATCGGCGCGCCGTGGACCATCATCGCCGGAGATGACAAGAAGTATGCGCGCGTCCAGGCCCTCCAAACCGTTGTCGACCGCGTCTCCGAGCGGTTGAAGGCGAGGAAATAGCCAGATTACTTTGGTGAATCTTTCCTGGGAGCGCCGAGCGCCAGCCCGGCCAGGGCGATCGCACTGAATGCGCCCGCACAAATGGTCTTCGTGAGATGGTCGTTTGTCACCCCAGTCCCCCGTCGCCCCTGCGAAAGCAGGGGTCCAGATCCCGTCCGGCTGCACGACAGCGCACGCGGCATGCGTCCGCAGGCGCACTGGATTCCTGCTTGCGCGGAATGACGGGGAAGTCGAGCCTGCCTCTACCGTGACCCGTGCCCATCCCGTCTCCCCTGCGGAAGCAGGGGTCCAGTGTGTATTTACACAGTCCTCCTCGTGAGGGCTACTGGATCCCTGCTTACGCAGGAAAGACGTTGAAAAACGCCGTTTCCTCATCCGGCCGCAGGCGTACTGGATTCCTGCTTGCGCAGGAAAGATGTTGAAAAAACGGGAATGGCCGGATTACAGCAGCTGGATGATGTCCAACTCGAGGTCGGGGACGTAGTAGTCGAGGAATTCGCCCAACCCTTCGACGCGGTAGTGCTCGTGTTGTCCGGGTATCAGCACGGCTTGTGCGACATCGATGGTGTGTGTCTTCTGGCCAACGTCTACGGCGAGGGGGCCCGATTTTGCCAGGAGAATATGAAACGAATCGCCGCGGGTGTCGCGTTTGTAGCAACCACGACACGCGATATGATCTGCGGCGAACTGGCGGCAGGCGGCCAGGACGGTCCGCTCGGCGCCATCTTCCGCGTGGCAGGCCAGGGGAGCAGCCTCTCCGCCGTGGGGCGAACCAAAATGGATGGCCTCGAGAGCCTTTTCGAGGTGCAGTTCGCGGGGCTTGCCATCGCTGCCCAGGCGGCCCCAGTCGTAGATGCGGTAGGTCAGGTCGCTGTTCTGCTGAATTTCGGCCAGCACAATCCCGCCGCCGATGGCATGGACGGTTCCGGCCGCAACGAACACCGACGTGCCCGCCTGGACGGGGAACCGGTTCAGCAGGGTTTCGACGCTGCCGCCGGATACGGCATGAGCGAAGGCTTCGCGGCCGACCGCGGGGTCGAGGCCGCAGATTAGCTCGCTGCCGGGATCGGCCTGGAGGACGTGCCACATTTCGGTCTTGCCGACATCGGGCTCGCCGAGACGTTTCGCACAGTCATCGTCCGGATGCACCTGGACGGACAGGCTCTCGGCGGAGTCTAGGAGTTTGAGCAGGAGCGGAAAGCGACCGGAGGGTGTGGGACGGGCGGTGGCGCCGAGCAGGGCCTGAGCGTCCGCGGCGAGGAGGTCCTGCAGGGTGCGGCCTGCAAAGGGTCCTTCGGCGATAACGCTTTCATCGCCCGGATGATCGGAGATGAGCCAGGCTTCGCCAATGCGGACGTTTTCGGGCACGGGCTTCCCGTAGAGCGCCCTCAATTTGTGTCCGCCCCAGATGCGCTCGTAATAGCGTTCGGTAAACCGGAGAATGTCCCAGTCCAGCGCGCTCATCTTCCGTCACCTCTCCTGTTTTCCGCGCATCCGATTGTTATACCGTACGAAAACACAGAACGCCATCCCGGTATTGGGGGGTAACCCGGCCTTCTTCTTCGAGCAGTTCCAGATGGCCCACGGCGGCGGAGAGCTGAAGGTACATCTGCGTGACATCCGCGCGCGGGAAGAGTCCGCGGGCCACTTCGTAGACGGACAGCGGCTGCCGGCCCAGGAGGGCGAGGATGCGCGCGCTGCGGCTGTCCATGCGCTTGAACAGGGAGTCGATGACGGCGCGGTGGTCGCGGATGGGATCGCCGTGACCGGGGTAACAGACGTCGAGATCGAGCGCATGGGTCTTGCGCAGGGAATTGCGGTACTGGACGAGACTTCTGGTGCGCGGCTGGCCGGGGCTGGGCCGCCGGAGGAGGGGATTCGGCGTCATCGTGGCGAGCACATGATCACCCGTGAACGCGGCGCGCTGGCGGGGGTTCACAAAGAGGATGTCTCGCGCGGAATGGCCCGGCACGTGGCAGACCGTGTACGGGCCGACGGTCTGGCCCTCATCGGCGCCGCGATCCACGGCCGCATCGGCGGCATAGTCGCGAAAGGTCTGCTGCTCGGCGGAGGCTTTCTCGATGACGTCGGGAGGCGTGCCGAACTCGCGCATGATCTCCAGGGCGAACCGATGCGCCTCGTCGTGGTTGTCTTCGAGATTCAGGCGGTGATGCGTCGCGTCCGGATGGGCATAGACCGTGAAGTCCGCGCAGGCGCGCAGGCGTCCCAGCAGGCCGACATGATCGATGTGGGTGTGGGTGAGCAGCACCACCTCGAGATCGCTCAGGGCAAGCGCTTCCCGCTTGAACGCGGCCCGCAGCGCCTCAAACGCCTCGCCGGTATTGACCCCGGCATCGATCAGGGTAAGGGGGGTGGACTTGACGAGGAACACATTGACCGGCCCCACGCGGAACGGCGTCGGCAACGCTATGGGGACGATCTCCGGGCCGTTCATCGCTCGGACAGGGCAGCCACGTAGGCGTCGTAACTGCGTTTCATCTGCGCGACCGAATCGCCGCCGAATTGCTCGATGAAAAACTGCGCCAGCACAATAGCCACGGCGTGTTCCGCGATGAGGGCGAGGGCGGGCACGGCGCAGGTGTCGCTGCGTTCGACGAGGGCGGCGTCGGGTTGCCTGGTTTCGATGTTGACTGTGCGAAGGGGGCGCATGAGTGTCGAGATGGGTTTCTTGACGATGCGGACCAGCAACTCCTCGCCAGAGGACATGCCGCCTTCCGTGCCGCCAAGATGGTTGGACGTGCGGACGTAATGGCTGCCGCCTTTCGGCGCTTCCGACCACACAATCTCATCGTGGTATGCGCTGCCGCGCAGATGAGCGCCCCGGAAACCGATCCCCACCTCGACGCCTTTCACCGCCTGAATGCTCATCATGGCCTGCGCGATGGCCGCATCCAGCTTACGGTCGGCCTGGGTGTGGCTTCCCAGTCCGGCGGGCAACCCCCACGCGCGCACCTCGATGATGCCGCCCAGGGAATTCTTGTCGCGTTTGGCCTGTCGGATGGCTTCGCGCATGCGCGTGCCCGCTTCGGCGTCCGCGCAACGCACGTCGGACGCCATGGACCGCTCGCGCAGCTCGGCGGTGGGGATGCGGTCCGTGTCGGCGGCGGCCTCGCCGATCTGCACGACGTGCCCGACCATATCCACGCCGAATTCGGCGAGCAACTTGCGGCAGAGGGCGCCGGCGGCCACGCGCGCGGCGGTTTCGCGCGCGCTGGCGCGTTCGAGGATGTTGCGGCAATCGTCGTGTTCGTATTTGAGCGCGCCGACGAGATCGGCGTGGCTGGGCCGGGGCCGCACCACCTTCCTGGCGCGCTCGCCGGTGGAGGGTTTCCAGGGGTCCATGGCGCTTTCCCAATTTTTGAAATCGCGGTTCCAGACCGCGAGGAGGATCGGGCTGCCCAGGGTTACGCCGCCCCGAATGCCGGAGAGCACGTCCACCTCATCTTTCTCGATGCGCTGGCGGCCGCCGCGGCCATATCCCTTCTGGCGTTCGGCCAGCCAGAAGTTGATGTCGTCCGGCTGGACCCGAACGCCCGCGGGGAAGCCGTCGAGGAACGCGAAGATCCCGCGTCCGTGAGATTCACCTGCCGAGTAATAGCGAAGCACGATGTCCATCCTTCGTTTGGGGCTGCGTCACAACGAGGGCGGCGCAAGCAGGGTATTGAAGTAGAAGCCAATGATGGCCGGTCCGGCCAGCATGACGATGACGCCCGCGAGCGCCAGATAGGGGCCAAAGGGAAGATAGTGCCCTGATGCGGGCCGGCCGGCCGGTTCCTCGCCGGAATCCTCGGTTGGGCCGCCCGGCGCCGGGTTGCGTTTTCCGGCCAGGATCATGAGGATGCCGACAAAACTCCCGATGAACGCGGCGATGACGATGATCAGAATCGCGCCGTACAGCCCGAAAAATGCGCCGAGCATGGCGTTCAGCTTGACGTCGCCGAAGCCCATGCCGGGTTTCTTGAGCAGGAGCAGGGCGCCCTTGTCGAGGGCGTACAGCACGCCCCCGCCCACGACCACCCCGAGCAGGGAGTTGAACACGGGCATTTCAAAAGGCCCCATGACCGCCAGGCCGCTTTTCGGGTAGAGCATAAACAACACCGACGTCGCAATCCCCACCGGAATGCCGGGCAGCGTGACCTCGTCGGGGATGGTCCAGTCCGTCAGGTCGACGAACGTGACGAGCACGAGCGCGGCCGAGAGCAGCATGTAAATCGGCGTGGCGATGGCGATGCCAAAACGCCAGAACACCAGCAGAAACAACACGCCCGTGATCGCTTCCACCAGGGGATATTGCCAACTGATGGGCTGGCCGCAATGGCGGCACTTGGCGCCCAGCACGAGCCAGCTCACGACAGGGATGTTGTCGTACCATGCGATGGGATTGTCGCACTTCGGGCATTTCGAACGGGGCTTGACGACCGACAGCCCGCGCGGCAACCGGTACACGCATACGTTGAGAAAACTCCCGATCATGCTTCCCAGAACAAACGAGAAGACCGCCAGAAGCGCGTTCAAGGCCTGCAGGTTTTCGTCCATTTATTCCCCACTTACCACAAGTTCCGAGATTAACAGCGACGGGGCGCCACACGACCCCAGAAAACGCAGATCATTGCCCACGGCGGCCACCGCGTTCAAGAGCGGGCGAAGATTGCCCGCGATCGTCACGCCGCGCACGGGGGTAGTCAACTCGCCGGCTTCAAAGAGCAGTCCCGTGACCCCGAAGCTGAAATCCCCCGAGATGGGGTTGGCGGAATGCATGCCCAGGGCCTGCGTCACATACAGGCCGCGGGACGCCTTCGCGAACAAGTCGTCCTGAGCCGCGACGCCGGGGGCGATGAACAGGTTTGACGGGCCCACCTCGGGCGGGCTGCTGAAGCCCCGTGCGGCGTTGGCCGTGGGCCTCTCCCCCATCTCTGACGCGGTTTGCACGTTGTGCAGATACCCCCGCAGACAGCCCTTCTCGACGAGGACAGTCCGCCGGGCCGGGGTGCCCTCCCCGTCGAACGGGGCCCGGCCCACAGCCTCGAGACAATCATTCTGGTCCACGATAGTGATGCAATCCGCGCCGACGGACTCCCCGGCGCGGCCCGCGAACAAGGATTTGCCTTTGAGGACGTTGTCGGCCCGGAAGGCTGAGGCGAGCAGGGCGAGGAACCGGGTGGCCACGGCGCGGTCCAGCACCACGGGCATGGCGCCGGTCGCGCAGGGTTTGCCGCCGAGTTTGCGGGTGGCGTCTTGCGCGCAGCTTCGGGCCACCCACTCCGGGCGGAGACCGTCGAAGGTGCTGGCCAGGTCGAACTCCCAGCCGTTCTCGGAATCAACGCCCTCCCGGGCGGCCACGGCGTCCGCGGAACAGCTGAAATAGGCGTTGCGGTACCGGCGGCGCACGCCCGCGGAGTTCACGAGCGCGAAGTCGACCAGGCTGTCGCTGTACGTGGCGCGTTCAACCATGGTGATCCGCGGGTCGGCCGCCAGCGTGGCCCGTTCCAGGTCTTTGGCAAACGCGATCCGGGTCTCGACGGGCACGCTCGCGGGCGCCTGCGCCGACCAGTCGACATCGAGTAGCCCGGTTTCGCGGCAGATGCCGCCGTGCGGTTCGGGGTCGTTGCTCGCGGCGTTGTTCCAGGCATTGCGGACCGTGGTCTCGACGGGTTCGTCGGAAGCGGTGGTGTAGGCGAAGCCCATGCGCTTGTCGGGTGTGAACAGACGGACCCCCATGCCGCGGGCGGTCGCGGAGGCCAGGGTTTCGATCTCGCCCCGGGACACCTCGACCTCAAAACTCCGGCTTGTGGCCTCGAGGGCTTCCGCCTCGACCGCCCCGCAGCGCAGGGCGCACTCAACGGCATCGGCCAATCGCTGGTCTTCCACAAGCATGCCCTCAGTCTTCAGGCGTGTTTCGCCGCGTCCGCAAGCGATTTCGCGAACTCGCCCACTTTCGGGGCCGTTTCCGGCGAATCGCCCAGTTCCCCTATCATGCGGACAATCGCGCTGCCCACGATCACGCCGTCGGCATAGCGGGCGATTTCCGCGGCGTGTTCCGGTTTCGAGATGCCAAACCCGACCGCTACCGGCTTGTCCGTATGCTGTTTGATCTTCGCGACCATGGCGCGCACATCCTCGCCGACCCGCGCCTGTTCTCCCGTGACGCCCGTCCGGGAAACATAGTAGACGAAACCGGTGCAATGCCGCGAGACCGTCTCGATCCGTTTGTCCGTGCTTGTGGGGGCCAGCAAAAAGATGGTCGCGATGTCGAGCGCGTCAAGAGACGCCTTGTACTCGCCGGCCTCCTCGGGGGGCAAGTCGACGCAGAGCACCCCGTCGACCCCCGCATCGCGGCAATCCGGTCCGAACCGGTCCAGGCCGTAGGAATGTACGGGATTGAAGTACGTGAACAATACGATCGGCACGTGGCTGCGCTGCCGGAGCATCTTGACCATGCCCAGCACATCGCGCAGCGAGGCGCCGTGGCGCAGGGCGCGCAGGGCGGCCTCCTGGTTTACGGCGCCATCGGCCAGCGGGTCGGAAAACGGGATGCCCAGCTCGACCACGTCCGCGCCGGCCTGTTCCAGCGCCAGGACGATCTCCGCCGTGCGTTCGAGGGTCGGGTCGCCCGCGGCAATATAGGGGATGAAGGCCTTCCGGCCCTGGCGCCGCAATTCCTGAAAACGCGCTTCTATCCGGTTCACAACAACTTTTCCCCCGGCAGCAAGTATCGGGCTGCCTGCTGTACGTCCTTGTCTCCCCGGCCGGACATGTTGATGACGGCGATCTGGTCCCCGGGGAGTTGCGGGATCAGTTTCTGGGCGTACGCGAGGGCATGGGCGCTTTCCAGCGCCGGGATGATGCCTTCGAGTTCGCTGGTCAACTTGAATGCGGCCAACGCTTCGTCGTCGGTGGCGCTCACATACTCGACGCGTCCCTCGCGGCGCAGGAAGGCGTGCTCGGGTCCGACGCTGGCGTAGTCCAGCCCCGCCGACACGCTGTGGGTACCGAGGATCTGGCCGTTGTCGTCCTGCAGCACGTAACTCATCGCGCCCTGAAGGGTGCCGAGTTTCCCGCCGGCGAAGCGGGCGGCATGCCTGCCGGTATCGATGCCCAGGCCCCCGGCCTCCACGCCGATCATGCGGATGCCGGGGTCACGGATGAAATCGAAGAAGAGTCCGATGGCGTTGCTGCCTCCCCCCACACAGGCCAGCAGCACGTTGGGGAGGCGGCCCTCCGCCTCGAGGATCTGCTGCCGGGTCTCCTGGCCGATGATCTTCTGAAACTCCCGGCAGATCAGCGGAAACGGGTGCGGGCCGTGGACCGTGCCCAGGACGTAGTGCGTGTTGCGGACGTTGGTCACCCAGTCGCGCAGGGCCTCGTTGATCGCGTCTTTGAGGGTTTTGGAACCGGAAGCGACAGGATTGACCTTCGAACCGAGCAGGCGCATGCGAAAGACGTTGAGTTTCTGGCGCTCGATATCCTCTTCGCCCATGTAGATTTCGCATTCCAGTCCGAGAAGGGCGGCCGCCGTGGCCGTGGCGACGCCGTGCTGGCCGGCGCCCGTTTCGGCGATGATGCGCGTCTTGCCCATGCGCTGGGCGAGCAGCGTCTGGCCAAGGGCGTTATTGATCTTGTGCGCGCCGGTATGGGCCAGATCCTCGCGCTTGAAATAGATCTTCGCTCCGCCCAGGTGCTCCGTCATGCGCTGGGCGAAATAGAGCGGCGTGGGCCGGCCAATGTAGTCGCGGCGGTACGTGTCGAGCGTTGCCAGAAACGCGCGGTCCCGGAGCGTCGCGCGGAACGCGTCTTCCAGTTCCTCCAGCGCATACATCAGCGTTTCGGGCACGTACTTCCCGCCGTACGGGCCATAACGCCCCTTCGCGTCAGGATACGGATAGGCCTGATCTGGCGTTGCGGATGAATTGACGGATTCGGTCATGATCTTTCTTTCCTGGCGCGGCTTCCACGCCTCCCGAGGTGTCCACGGCATACGGCCGAACCGTTCTCACGGCCTCGGCGACGTTCTCCGGAGTCAGGCCGCCGGCCAGAATCACCGGTTTGGCGCGTCCCACGGCGGTCCGGGCGGCTTCCCAGTCCCACGTGACACCGGCGCCGCCATGGGTTCCAGGCGCCTGCGTATCCAATACAATGGCACGGGCGGGATGGTCCGTCCAATCGCCGGGGCTGAACCCGGGGCCGACGTGGACCACCTTGAGGGAGCGGTCCGCCACGGGGCGGTAGGCCTCGGCGTCCTCCTCGCCGCACAATTGGACCAGATCGGCGAACGCGAGATACGCGCGCAGCTCGGCCAGGGTGGCATTCACGCAGACGGCCACGGTGGTCACGAACGGCGGCAGTTGCGCGATGATCGCCTCGGCCCGTTCCGGCTCGATATACCGGTTTCGCTGGCGCGCTTCCTCGGCAAACACGAAACCGAGCGCGTCGGCGCCCGCTTCGCACGCCGCGACGGCGTCGTCGAGATTCGTGATGCCGCAGATCTTAACCTTGGTCACGTGCCAGAAGTTCCCGGACTTTTGCGCCGACGTTTTCGCTGGTCACGAGGGACTCGCCGACCAGAATGGCGTCGATCCCCCCGTCTTCCAGGAGCGCTACGTGTTCCCGGGTATGGATGCCGCTCTCGCTGACCAGCACATGCCCGCCCGGGACGTAGCGTTTCAGCTCCAGGGTGGTGTTCAAGGAGACCTGAAAGGTGGCCAGGTCCCTGTTGTTGATGCCCAGGATATGCGCACCCGCGTTGATGGCGCGCTCGATTTCGCGCGCGTCGTGCGTCTCGACCAGCGCCGCCATCTTGAGGTCGCCCGCCAGCTCGAGGTAGTCGCGGAGCTGTTCGTCGGACAGCGCGCGGACAATCAGCAGGATGGCGTCGGCTTCCGCGGCACGCGCCTCGTAGATCTGGTATTCGTCGACGATGAACTCCTTTCGCAGGCAGGGCACGCCCACATGCCGGCGGACCGCCGTCAGGTCGGCCAGGGCGCCCTGGAAGTATTTCTTGTCCGTCAGGACGGAGATAGCACTGGCCCCGGCGCGCTCGTACTGTCCCCCGAGTTCCACCGGGTTCAGGTTGGGGCGCAGCACGCCCTTGCTGGGCGAGGCCTTCTTCACCTCGGCGATCAGGCTGATGCCCGGCGCCCGGAGCGCCGCGCGGAAATCGCGTGGCGGGCCAAGCTCGCTCAAGCGGCGCTTCAGCGAGCTCAGCGGAACCGACGTCTTGGAGGCGTCAACCTCGGCGCGCTTATGCGCGCAGATTTCATCGAGAATCATTGGATACCTTTATCAGCGTTTCCAGCGTTCGCAGCGCGGCGCCCGAGTCAATCGATTCACGGGCGAGTTCCAGGGCCGCGGCCCAGTCGAGCGCGTCGTCGCCCGCCCGCAAGCCGGACGCGGCGTTCAGGAGCACCACATCCCTGCGCGGACCCGGTTCCCCCGCCAGTACGGACCGCAGGATGCCGGCATTCTCAGCCGGGGACCCGCCCGCGACGGCGTCGCGGGGGACGGTCGCCAGACCCATCTGCTCCGGGGTGATCTCGTACGTGGTGACGCGGCCGTTGAGGACTTCCGCGACCCGGGTCGGGCCTGAAAGAGAGATTTCGTCGAGACCGTCCTTTCCCGACACGACAAACGCGTGGCGGGCGCCGAGGTTCGCGAGGACATGCGCGAGGGGTTCGGCGAGACCGGGTTCAAACACGCCGATCGAGAACCCCGTCGGCCGGGCCGGGTTGGTCAGCGGGCCGAGGATGTTGAAAACGGTCCGCGTGGCGCGCAATTCCGAACGAATGGGCGCCACATGCTTCATGGCGGTGTGTACCGAGCGGGCAAACAGGAATCCGATGCCGGTCTCGTCAATGCAGCGGAGCACCTGCTCCGGGGTGGCGTCGATATTGACGCCGAGCGCTTCGAGGACGTCGGCGCTGCCGCATTTGCTGGTGGCGCTGCGGTTGCCGTGTTTCGCGACCGCCATCCCCGCGCCGGCCACCACAAACGACGCGGAAGTCGAGATATTGAAACTGCCGGAATGGTCGCCGCCCGTCCCGACGATGTCGATCAAGGGGGTGCGCCGGGGGAGGATGGGAACGGCCATATCTCGCATGACCTGGGCGAATCCCGTGATTTCGTCGATCGTCTCGCCCTTGACCCGCAGCCCCATGAGCAGGGCGGAAACCTGCACGGGACTGGCCTCGCCCGACATGAGCAGGCGCATGGCGTCCGCGGCCTGTTCCCTCGTAAGGTCTTTCCGCTGGCTGATTAAGGCGATAGCGTCGTCAAGCATGGAAGCAAACCCGGTACTCTTTCCCTCTGTGCACAATTCGCGGCCCCGCGCCAGGCGGCGCAACTGTAACAACGGGCCAAAAACAAAGTCAACCTGCCGGCGTGCGGGATTACGTGAGAAGCCGTGTGGCGACGCTGAGAAAAATCAGAAATCCGCACATGTCGGACAAGGTCGTTACGATCGGGGGAGCAGAGAGCGCCGGGTCCACATCGAATCTTCGCAGAATTAGCGGGACGAGCCCGCCCAGTGTCAAGGCCACGAGTGTGTTGAGCGCGAGTGCCGCCCCGGCGACCAGACCGATATAGGCCCCCTTGTCGAGGAGCAACGCGACCAGCGCGAGCAACAGCCCCAGTATCACCCCGTTGATCAGGCCCACCTGAAGCTCTTTAACAAATACGCGGCGCCAGTCTTCCGGTTTGATCACGCCCAAGGCGAGTTCGCGAATACTGACGCCCACGGCCTGATTACCGGAACACCCGCTCATATTGCCGATGACGGGAATGAAAAACGCCAACGCGACCAGACTGCTGATGGTCTGCTCATAGCGGATGATTACGCTGGCCGCAATGATGCTCAGTACCAGATTGAACGCCAGCCACGACATGCGCCGGAATGACCGCAGGAACACCGGCATGGACCGGAGCTCGTCGCCGCCCACGATGCCGCTGAAGCTGGTCAGGGCGCCCGCGGCGATTTCGCCGAGCGCCTCCTCGACGTCCGAGCGGAGCGCCACGCCCACCAGGCGCCCGGTGCTATCGGTGACAGGCAGGCCCACGAAGGTGTAGCGGTCGAATATCTGCTCGAGTTCCTCGAGGGGCGTATCGACCAGCACATACAGGGGATTGGTAATCATCACGTTGAGGAGGCCGGTATCTGGCCTGGACAGAATCAGGTTACGGAGCGGTATCACGCCCACGAGGTTGTGCTTTTCGTTCACCGCGTAAATGTACTGGATGATGAGGTCCGAGTAGGCCTCGACATGCTTGTGCAGGTCGTCCAGGACATCGGCGACCTTCATGTTCATGTCATAGGATAGAAACTCGGTGACCATGATGCCGCCGGCGGTGTCTGCGTCATACGCGAGCAGTTTTCGCGCGTTGGCGGCTTCGTGGGGGTCCATCTGCGCCAGGATGGCTTCCGCGTCTTCCTTGTCGAGTTCCTGCAGGAGGTCGACGCGCTCGTCGCTCTCCATCTCATCGAAGATGAGCGCCGCCTTTTCGACGGGAAGATCTTCCAGGAGGTCGGCGCCCTGCACATCGGACAGTTCCTGAATCAGGTCGGCAGCATCTTCCGGCTCGAGCAGGGTGAGGACGCCCGCCTGCGTCTCGTCATCCAGCCGGGAGATGGCCCGGGCGATGTCGGACGGGTTCAGCTTCTGCAGGTATTGATCGAGATACGCGGCGTCCTGAGCGGCGACGATGTCCTCGATTTCCTCCCACGGCTCTCTGATGATGTCGTCGGGCATAGCCGGGCTCCTCTGGTTTCCGCATGAAGCTGCGCACGGGAACACCGCATAGGCGAGCGACTTCCGACTCGCCACGCCCGGGTTGCGGGGTGGCGGCCGTCGATTATGCGATATCTTTAAAACGTGATATTATCATAACTTAGCCACGGACGCCAAAACGGCCTCGCATCATGAGGGTGGGTGCGGCGGTTGGCCCGGGCGGGCCGGCCGGTCAGCATCCGGGCGGACAGGCGTGATTTTCCGGCATATTGACCTGGTGCGGCGGCGTTCCGTACAACGCCATGGCACGCAGCGTCAACCCGAAAACAACACGGACATCGGCAACGGGGGTTCCACATGAGCTTGAATCTCGCGCATTTTCTGTACCTGACCGCCCGGGAACATCCCGAAAAGACGGCGGTCGTTCTGGACGACTACCGCTTTTCCTACCAGGAAGTGTTGACGTATGCCCGGCGCGTCGCCAGCCTGCTGCATGCCAAGGGCATCCGGCGGGGCGACAAAGTCGCCATGATGATCCCGAACTCCCCCCACTTCCCCGTCATCTATTTCGGTGCGCTGCTGGCCGGCGCCGTCGTCGTGCCCGTCAACTGCCTGCTCAAAGGGCATGAGATACATTACTATCTCGAAGATTCGGATGCGCGGCTGTTCTTCACCTGGATCGACTTTCTGGACGAGTCAATCAAGGCGATGGAGGAAGCCCTGACCTGTCAGCATCTGGTGGTGGTGAGTTACCCGAACGACCGGGAAGACCCCGTCGCGGGCGAATCGTTCACCAAATTGCTCGAGGAGGCGTCGCCCGATTTTGACATGGTGGAAACCATGCCCGACGACACGGCCGTTCTTCTCTACACGTCAGGTACCACAGGACATCCGAAAGGCGCCGAGCTCACCCATTTCAACATGTTTTTCAATGCGTACTACACCATGCACCGGATTCTGTATGCGACGGCGGATGACGTCTCGCTCGGGGTATTGCCGCTATTTCATTCCTTCGGGCAGACCTGCGTGCAGAACGCCACGCTCATGGCCGGGGGCACGATGGTCCTGGTCCCGCGTTTTGAAGCCCAGCGGGTGCTCGAGGTCATTCAGCGCGACCGCGTCAGCGTCATTGCCATGGTGCCGACGATGTATTTCTGGATGCTGCACGAGAAGCGGAACGGGACGTATGACCTCTCGTCAGTCCGGATGGCCGTTTCGGGCGGTTCCGCATTGCCCGTCGAGACCCTCACCCATTTTGAAAGCGAATTCGGCGTCCGCATTCTGGAAGGGTACGGCCTGTCCGAGACCAGTCCGGTCGCGTCGTTCAACGTCATCGAACGTCCATGCAAGCCGGGCTCGATAGGGCTTCCCGTCTGGGGCTGCGAGATGCGCATCCTCCGCGACGACGGCACGTTTGCGGACGTGGGTGAAGTTGGCGAGATCGTCATGCGCGGCCACAACGTGATGAAGGGGTACTACAACAAGCAGGTGGCCACCGAAGAGGCGTTCGAGGGCGGCTGGTTTCACACCGGCGACCTGGCCCGGATGGACGAGGACGGCTACTTCTTCATTGTCGACCGCAAGAAAGACCTCATCATCCGCAGCGGCATGAACGTGTATCCCCGGGAAGTCGAGGAGATCCTCTACGGGCACCCGGCCGTGCTGGAGGCCGCCGTGGTCGGGGTGCCCGACGAAGCCCGCGGCGAGGAGGTCAAGGCATTCGTGACCTTGAAGAGCGGTTCGGAGGCCTCCGCCGGTGAACTCCTGGCGTATTGCCGGGAGCGCATGGCCAAGTTCAAGTGTCCCAAAAGCCTGGAATTCCTGCCCAGCCTCCCCAAGGGGCCCACGGGTAAGATCCTCAAGCGGCAACTGCGCAACGGCGCCTCCGCCGGGACCGCCGGCTAGCGGTGCGTGCGAATACGCGCGGTGGGGGGACGTCCCGGGGCCGTCGGAGGATGCGGCCCGCTCCTTTCCTCTGCTATACTAGGGAGCGCTGTCTGCAGCCGTTAACTTGCGGGATTTTAGAATGAGTGATACCGAAACTCGCGCCGGCGAGTGCCTACTGAAGCGAATTGACGCCCCCAGGGACCTGAAAGCCCTGACGGTGGACGAGTTGAAGGTCCTGGCAAAGGAGATCCGGGACCTCATCCTGGCCAATGCCTCGGAACACGGGGGCCACCTGGCGCCACACCTGGGGGTTGTCGAGCTCACGCTGGCCATTCATTACGTCTTTGACACCGACCAGGATCGCCTGATCTGGGACGTCGGTCATCAATCCTACACGCATAAACTGGTTACGGGACGCCGCGAGCAGTTCCAATCCATCCGCCGGAAAGGCGGGCTCAGCGGATACCCGCGCCGGGATGAAAGCCCCTACGATGCGTTCGGCGTCGGACACAGTTCGACGTCGATCTCCGCGGCGCTGGGCATGGCCGTGGCACGCGACCGCCAGAAACTCAAACACAAGGTGATCGCGGTGATCGGGGACGGCGCCATGACGGCGGGCATGGCCTTCGAGGGGCTGGCCCATGCCGGACATGTCGGCTCCGACCTGCTCGTGATTCTCAACGACAACAAGATGTCGATCGCCCCGAACGTCGGCGCCCTGTCGTCGTACCTGAGCCGTTTGATCACGGCGGGGGTCTACAACCGCGCCCGCGAAGACATCGGCTCGTTCGTCAAACGCATGCTGGGGCCCCAGCTCACCCGGGCGGCGCACCGGCTTGAGCATTCCGTGAAGGGGTTGATCACGCCGGGGTCCTTTTTTCAGGAATTCGGGTTCCGCTACATCGGCCCGGCCGACGGTCACGATCTCGAGACCCTGGTGGGGCTGTTGTCGAACATCAAGGATTTCCGCGGGCCCGTCCTCTTCCATTGTGTGACCCAGAAAGGCAAGGGCTATCCCTTCGCCGAAGAGGATCCGTTGAAATATCACGGCGTCAAGGCGTTCGACATCCAGACCGGACAGTTCCGCGGCTCGGGAGGCGATTCGAAGAAGACCCGGGTCCGTTCGTTTACGGAAGCGTTCGTCGAGACCCTCATCGAAGAGGCGCACAAGGACAGCCGGATCGTGGGCATCACGGCCGCGATGCCGACGGGAACCGGGCTGAGCGAGTTCGAAAAGGTTTTCCCGGAGCGGATGTTTGATGTGGGCATCTGCGAGCAGCACGCGGTGACCTTTGCGGCGGGCCTCGCCGCCGACGGCCAGAAACCGGTCTGCGCGATTTACTCGACGTTTTTCCAGCGCTGCTACGACCAGTTTGTGCACGACGTGTGCCTGCAGAAGCTGCCGGTGGTCTTCGCGCTCGACCGGTCCGGCGCCGTGGGTGAAGACAGTCCCACGCAACAGGGCGCCTACGACCTCTCGTTTCTGCGGTGCATTCCCGAGACGGCCATCCTGGTTCCGCGCGACGACCTGGATCTTGCCGCGATGCTGCGCTGGTCGCTCAAGCAGCCGTTCCCCGTGGTGCTGCGCTACGCGCGAGGGCAGGCGCCCACCATCGGCGCTCCGCACGACCGGGACGTCACCCGAGGGGAAGTACTGCGCGAGGGCAAGGAAGCCACCATCCTGGCGATCGGCCCCATCGTCAGCGCCTGTCTGGGAGCCGCGGACAAACTGGCTGCCGCGGGGATTTCGGTCGGGGTGGCGGACGCGCGTTCGGTCAAACCGCTGGACGCCGCTCTTCTCGAACACCTGGCGGATACCCCAATCATCACGGTGGAAGAAAACGCCATCGAAGGCGGGTTCGGCTCCGCCGTCCTGGAATTCTACGAGCAGCGCGGCCGCGTGCAGGAAGTCCGCCTGCTCCGCCTCGGCTTTCCCGACCGCTTCATGGAGCACGCCACGCGTGAGGAACAGTTGGAAGAGGTGGGGTTGAGCGCGGACGGGATCTACCGCTCCGTCTGTGCGTTTCTCGGCGTGCAGGCGCCCGAACCCGTCAAATAGAGGGCGCAGGCCGTATGGTCACGCGCGGTTTGAGCGGGATCCATCGCACGTTACACGGACGGCAGCATGGGTCCCCGCAGGCCGGTGTCCAGGCTCAGGTCGGCGCTGCGATCCACATGGCGCGTCGTCTTGCGCCGTGATTCGAAGTCCTTGGGGGTGGGCGTGGGGTAATCGTTGTTGAAGCACGCCAGGCAGAAGGACTCCATGGGCAGCCCGGTGGCCTCCACCATACTGGGGATGGTGTTGAACGCCAGGGTCGTGACTCCGATGAACTCGCGCATCTGCTCGACCGGCATGTTCGCGGCAATCAGCTTTTCCTGCCGGGGCGTATCAATACCGTAGTAGCACGAATTGATGATGGGCGGGCAACTGATCCGGAAATGCACCTCCTTCACCCCGCATTTCCAGAGCAGCGTGATGATTTTGCGGGCCGTGGTGCCGCGCACAATCGAATCGTCGACGAGCACGATCCGCTTCCCCTGGATGGCGCTTCGTGCGGGGTTGAGCTTGATCTTGACGCCGAAATCGCGGATGCGCTGGTCGGGCTCGATGAACGTGCGTCCCACATAATGGTTTCGGATGAATCCCATGTCGAAGGGAATGCCGGACTCGTGCGAGTAGCCGAGCGCGGCCTGGTTGGAGGAGTCCGGCACCGCCATGACGAGGTCGGCCTCGACCGGCTGGATTCGGGCCAGATTGCGTCCCAGTTGTTTGCGCACGTCGTCGACGCTCCGGCCGAAGATGGTGCTGTCCGGACGGGCCACGTAAATGAACTCGAAGATGCAGGCCCGGGGCTGCTCCGGCGCGAAGGGTTTGAAGGATTCCACGCCGTCCCGCGTGATGGCAACGACTTCGCCCGGCTCCACCTCGCGCACCCATTCGGCGTCGATGATGTCGAGGGCGCAGGTCTCGCTCGCCAGCACGTGCGCCTCTCCCAGGCGGCCCAGCCAGAGCGGCCGGAATCCGAAGGGGTCCCGCGCGGCCACGAGTTCCTTGCCGTTGGTGGCGAGGATGGAATAGGCGCCGGCCACCTGGTTGAGGGCGTCAATGACGCTTTCCGCGAACCGCTCTTTCTTCGAGCGGGCAATCAGATGGAGAATGACGCCGGTGTCCGTGGTGGAATGGAAAATGGCGCCCTGGTCTTCGAGTTCTTCGCGCAGCCGGGCCGCATTCACGAGGTTGCCGTTGTGACATACGGCCATCGAACCGCGAGAATAGTCCACGATGAGCGGCTGGACGTTCTTCAGTTCGCTGGTGCCGAATGTCGAGTAGCGGACGTGGCCGATGGCGATGTCGCCGGGCAGGTTGGCGAGACGGTGGGGCTTGAACACGTCCGCGACAAGCCCCACGCCGCGATGGGCGCGCAGGGTGTCGCCGTCGCAGCTGACGATGCCCGCGCCTTCCTGGCCGCGATGCTGCAGGGCATACAGCCCCAGATAGGTCAATGTGGTGGCTTCGGGGTTTCCGAACACGCCAAAAACGCCGCACTCGTGCCGCGGCGATTCCGACAGACCCGCGTCTTCCTCCCCGCTTCGGGATGCTCCGAAGGGTTCGCCTTCACCCGCATGCTGTGTCATCTCAGAAATCGTCCCTGCCCGTCAGTCTTCTGTAGGCTTCCACGTACTTTTCGCGCGTCTTGGTGATCACGTCGGCGGGTAACGCCGGGGGCGGAGAATTCTTGTCCCACCCCGTTGTTTCGAGCCAATCGCGCACATACTGCTTGTCGTAACTGGGTTGTCCGCGCCCGGGCTGGTACTCGTCCGCGGGCCAGTACCGCGACGAGTCCGGCGTCAACACCTCGTCGGCGAGCATCAGCGCGCCCTCAAACAGCCCGAATTCGAACTTGGTGTCGCACAGGATAATACCCTTCGAACCGGCAATGTCCCGCGCGCGCTCGTAGATCGCGATGGCCTTGCCGGACGCCGCCTTCGCCCATTCCTGCCCGATAATCTCCCCCGCCTCGTCCGGGGGAATGTTGATGTCGTGCCCGTTGCTGGCCTTGGTCGCCGGCGTGAAAATGGGCGTATCCAGCTTGCTGGACTCCTGCAGGCCTTTCGGGAGCGGGATCCCGCAGACCGTTCCATGCTCGCGGTACTCTTTCCAGCCGCTTCCCGCGAGGTAGCCCCGAACGACGAACTCGACGGGGAACATGGCGCATTTATGCACCAGCATCGAACGCCCCTCGAACTGTTCGGGCGCGTTCCGGAACTCGCTCGGAAAGTCCGCCAAACGGCTGGAAATAAGATGGTTGCGGCACAAGTCCCGGGTGACCTCAAACCAGTGCAGCGACATCTGCGTCAGGATCTTGCCCTTGTCGGGGATGCCCACGGGGTTCACCCAGTCAAAGGCCGAGATCCGGTCGGTGGCCACGATCAGCAACGCATCGCCGACGTCATAGATGTCGCGCACCTTGCCGCGTGCGACGGGCTCAATGCCTGGCAGGCGCGTTTCGCATAGCGCTTCTGTCATCAAATCATTCCCTCATGTGCTGGTTAGTGGCCAACGGGCGCATGGTTGCAGGCCATCGGTATTGCGTTTTGCGCGACCGGAATAATACTTGCGCGGCAGGTCGTTGTCAATGCGATTGCATGCATGGCCCTCAATCGCCTTTCCATTTTTTAGACGTTATTATGCGGGTTCTGCGGTATGCGTGCGCATGGATCCAGTACGCCCGATTCGTCAGAAACGCGCGACCGGGCTCATGCTCCGGTGACGCTGCGCCCGGATCCGGCCGCTATAGGTAATTAGTTGACAAAACCGCCGGGAGTAAGGAAAAGTTAGACAAATCGGGCGGGGCCATGGTATAAATATGGGGAGACCCTGCGGAGTATGCGGGGCAAGGGGGACTCAGGCACCGTATCCCGCAGCCGGACCTTCGGGGACGGACTGTGGAGTGTGAAGGGACACGGCATATGTCGCTTCTGGAGCAATTGGGCATTCCCTGGATCCTGTCCGGGCTGTTGCTGATACCGTATCTGTGCTGGGGCGTCTACCTCCTGAAGGTTCGGTTCCAGCATCAGACGGAACTCAGCGTGGCCGGCGAGGCCGTCACTTTCCTCGGCCTGGTCGTCTTCTTCGTCGTCCAGTTTGCGGTACTCAGCATGTGGCTGTCGAAATCCCCGGTCTTGTTCCTGCTGGCGGTGCTGGGCCTCCTGGCCTCCCTCCTGGCTTTGTATGGCCCCATGCTGATGTCACTGGGCTCGCACGTGCTGGTGGACGCGGTGATGCCGTCCGGGGCGCCGTTGAGCCACACACCGAAATATGGTGCGGCGGAGGGCTTCGAGCAGAAGGGCGACTACGAGGCCGCGGCGCGCGAGTACATGGCCGTGGCGCGGATGTTTCCGAAGGAGTCCCGGGCCTCGCTGCGCGCCGGCGACAATCTGATGAAACTGGATCGTCCGGAAGAGGCGGTCGTGTGGCTGAAACGTGGATTGCATTGCCTCGCGGAACCCGAGGAATCCCTGCGCGTGGTCAATCGAATTGCCGAGATCTACTACCGGAGACTCAATCGTCCCGAGGACGCGAAAGAGGCGTTTCGGGGCTACCTTGAACGGTTTCCGGACGCGGAATACGCGGACTCCGTAAAACGCCGTCTCGCGCGCCTGGGCGGCCGGGCCCCGTTTGAAGACGAAGGGCCGGCGTCGCCGCTCGCGGGTGATCCGCCGGCATTGCTGCCGGAGGGCCCTTCCTACATTTCCGAAGACTGACGCGACGGGTTGTGCGCCCGGGGGGGGAGCATCATGCCGGGAGACCAGACGGATTACGGGGCCTTATCCTGGTAACGGGTCGGAATGATCAGTTTGGCGCCGCCCGCGCTGCGTGTGATGTCTATCGCACGGACCACCCGGCCGAAATCGGCGCCTTCGTCGGCGCGCAACACCAGCACCGCTTCGGGATTCTCTTCCAGCAGGGTCACGATGGATTTCTGCAGTCCGGCCTCATCCACGAGCTGTTCGCCGAAATAGAGTTCGCCCTTGACGGTGACCGTGATCTCGTGCGTATCGAGCTGGTGTTCTTCCGCGCTGTCCGCGTGAGGGAGGGTCACGTCGATTCCCAGATGTTCGCGGAAGGTGGACGACACCATGAAGAAAATGAGGAGCAGAAACATCACGTCAATCAGGGACGTGATATTGATGGTGGGGTGACGCCGGGGACGCCCGCCGAATGCTGAACCCATGCCTGCCTCGTAGGATACCGCGGCACATGCTGCGCCGAGTGTTTTTCGTTGACCGCCGTGATTTTAGGGGTATCCCGGGGGAAATACAAGCGGTTGTTCCCGCGAACCGGCGGACCGGGCGGGTCGGATGGGCGGAAGGAGCATTCTGGAACAGTTTTCTTTCGCCGTCATTTGCCCGTTTCATTGGTATTCGGGTACACTTTACGGTGTGAGAGGGAAGGAACCCCTGTGGGTGGCAGAACCGAGGAACCACAAGTGCATACCTGCTGTATTTGCGTGGCCGACAGTGACGAAGCAAGCGCCCGATTACTTGCCGACGGCCTGAAACTCAATGAATACGAAGTGCGCGTGCTCAACACCGCCGCCGAAGTCTGCCGGGAGTGCCGCAAAGGGGATATTCAGGTCCTGGTACTGGATGCGGCCCTGGCCGGTGCGGACGGCGTGGCGCTCGCCCGGCAGTTGAAGGCGGACCGCCAGACCTCCGACCTGGTGATTCTGCTGGCCCTGGACAAGGAGGCCCAGAAGCGCTTCTCGATCGAGGATGCCCTCGGTGTAGACGATTACGTCACAAAACCCTACAACCTGCCGATGGTTATGATTCGCGTCGAAACCCTCATCCGCAAGCGGCGGAACGTGAATGCCCTGAAAGTCGGGGAAGAGCCCCTGGGCGACACGTCGTACACCGATGAACTCACGGGACTGCGCAACCGGCGCTACCTGCTCGAACGCCTCCAGGAAGAAGTCGAAAAGGCCCACCGCTACAACTTCCCCGTCTCCTGCGTCGTGTTTGATGTGAGCGAAGTCGAAGCGCTCGATGACGAACTTGGCGCGGTTTCCCTGGACGACCTCCTCGTGGAACTCGCCATGGCGATGCGCAATTACAGCCGCACCTTCGACATTCTTGCACGGTACGACGGCACCCTGTTTGCCGCGGTGCTTCCCCACGTCGACCGCGACCGGGCCGTGCAATATGCCCAGAAGATTCTCAGCGAGGTGGAGAACACGACGTTCGCCGATCCCTGCTATCCCTCGAAGACCCGCCTGAGCGCGGGGATCGTTGCCTGCAAGAACGGGAGCGCGCGGGGCGCGGAAGCGGTCCTGGGAGAGGCCATGCAGAGTCTCCTGGCCGCCCAGAGCGCCAAAGGGAGGCGCGTCGGCGTCCGCGATCTGTCGGACGGCACGTAAACCCGCCTGCGCAGGGATGGCCTGCCCGGCTCACGCGCGGAGGTGTTTGAGCGCCTTCTGTCCGATGTCTGTGCGGTAATGGGCGCCCTCGAAATGAATCCGGCGCACGGCCGCATAGGCCCTGTCGATCGCCGCCGGCACATCGGGACCCGTCGCGGTCACATTGAGCACCCGGCCGCCGTTCGTCACCAGTGCGCCGCCGTCCAGTCCGGTACCCGCGTGAAACACGACGGCGCCGGTCTCGTGTTCCGCGTCCGGAATGCCGGTAATGGGTTTGCCCTTTTCGTACGCGCCCGGGTAGCCGCCGGACGCCATCACCACCGTGACGCAGGCGCCGTCCGCCCAGTCCAGTGAAAGCCGGTCCAGCGTGCCGTCGCAACAGGCGAGCAGGACCGGGACCAGATCGTTCTTCATTCGCGGCAGGACCACCTGCACTTCCGGATCGCCGAAACGGCAATTGAATTCGATTACCCGGGGGCCGTCCGGCGTGATCATCAGGCCGGCATAGAGTACGCCGGTGTAGGGTGTGCCCGCTTCCGCCATGCCCTGAACGCACGGGTTCAGGATCGTTCGGACAATCTCCTCGAACAGCGCGCCGGTCACGACCGGCGCGGGCGAATAGGCCCCCATGCCGCCGGTGTTGGGGCCTTCATCGTTGTCGAAAACCGGTTTGTGGTCCTGGCTCGACGCCATGGGGACGACCGTCTTCCCGTCGGAGAAGGCGAGTATCGAGGCTTCCTCGCCCTCGAGACACTCCTCGATCAACACACGGTTTCCGGCGTCGCCGAAGGCCCGGTCCTCCATAGCGGCGCGGATCGCGGCGATGGCGGTATCCAGCTCCCGCGCGACGGTGACGCCCTTGCCCGCCGCGAGCCCGTCGGCCTTGATCACCAGCGGCGCGCCGGCGCTGCGCGCGTAGCCGATGGCCGCAGCCGGGTCCGTGAACTCGGCGGACTTCGCCGTGGGGATGCCGCAGTGGTTCATGACGCTCTTGGCGAAACTCTTGCTCGCTTCGAGGCGGGCGGCGGCGGCCACGGGCCCAAACGCCTTGATGCCGTTCGCGGCGAGGTGATCCACCAGGCCCCGCGACAGCGGGTCCTCGGGCCCGACAACGATCAGTCCCACGCCTTCTTCCCGCGCGAGGGCGGTCAGTTTATCGAACTCATTCACGCCGACATCCACGCAACGTCCGAGACCGGCCATCCCGGGGTTTCCGGGGGCGCAGAGGACCTGTTCGACGAGGGGGCTCTGCGCGATTTTCCAGGTCAGGGCGTGCTCGCGTCCTCCGCTTCCGACTACCAATACCTTCACCAGTGGTCCTCCCTGCGGCGTGTTGTTCTATTCGCGGTTCCAGGCCAGTTGCGCGTTCTTGAGGTAATCGGCAATGGTCTGGTCGTAGCGCGCGGCGCACGCGAACGCCTCCTGTGCGAGGCGGTGGCGCGTCTCGAAGGTCAGGGCGCCGCCGTGCGCGCGCATTTCGTGCATGATCGTGCTGTAGCGTTCCGGATTCACAACGGCCGCCACATAACGGAAGTTCTTCGCAGCGGAACGGATCATCGACATGCCGCCGATGTCGATCTGTTCAATCACCTCTTCCGGCGTGAAACCGGGCTGGGCGATAAGCGCCTCGACGGGGTGCAGGTTGGCCACCAGCAGGTCGACCCATTCGTAACCATGGGCCTGAAGCTGCTCCGCATGCAGTTTGTTGTCGCGGATTCCCAGCAGACCGGCGTGGATCTTCGCGTGGAGCGACTTGACCCGCCCGTCCATCATCTCCTCGACGCCGGTGAAGTCGGCCATGTTCACGGTATGAATACCGGCTTCCTCGAGCGCCCGCAGGGTGCCTGCCGTGCTGATCAGCTCAACGCCGAACTCGGTCAGCAACTGTGCCAGCCCGACAAGCCCGGTTTTGTCGTGACAACTGATGATGGCTCGCCTGATCGGTGTCATTGGCAACACTCCTTCCCCTCCCCCCCATGGTTCACGCGGGCCGCCGGCCCGCACCGGAATCGGGGCGCGTATAGTACTTCAGATCCGCCGGAAATGAAAAGCGCAGCGGCGCGTCGCGCCGGCACGGGCTCTCAGCGTAATGGCTGGACCGCCCCCACCTGGTATTTCCCCTCGTTCATGTACATGATTTTGTCGACGATGGGCCAGGCTTCCTGGCGCTGGTGGGTGGCCATGATGACCGAGATATGCTGGGCCGATCTTCGCCGCATGATCTCTTCCGTAAACTGCTGAGCGGTGGTGCGGTCAAGGTGCGCGAAGGGCTCGTCGAGCAGCAGCAGGCGGGGATTCACGATGAGGGCGCGCGCCAGCGCCAGCCGCTGCTGCTGCCCTCCGGACAGGGCCGCCGGTCTGGCGCGGCGCTTGCCGGCCAGTCCGCTCAGGGTGAGCATCTGCTCGACGCGTTCGAGGCGTTTTTCGCGCGAAACCTCCTGGGCCTGCAACACAAAATGCAGGTGTTTTTCGACCGACATGTGCGGCCATAGGGCGAAATCCTGAAACACCATGCCGATGCCCCGGGTATGCAGCTCGCCTTCCGTCGCGGGGACATCATCCACGGTGACGCAGCCTGCGTCGGGGAGTTCGAGTCCGGCCACCAGGCGCAGGAGCGTGGTCTTGCCCGCTCCGACGGGCCCGAACAGACACAACCCCTCGCCGGGGGCCAGGGTCGCCGTGATGCCGTTGAGCACCGGCGTGCCGCGATAGGCTTTTGTGACGTTAACGAACTTAATGATAGGCATGAAACACCCGCCTGCATGTGAAATACAACACGGCCGTGCCGCAGCCCGCCGCGAGCAGCAACCCGGTCATCAGAAGGCACAGTGAAGCCACGGCCGCGCCGGGGCCATAGTGCATCAGGGAGTGGATCCGGATCGAGAGGGGCGTGATCCCCGGCGGGGCAAGCATGGCCGTCGCCTCGAGCTCCCGCAGCGACAGGATGAATGCGAAGCCCCAGATCGCCGCACGGACCGGCGCGGTCATCGGAGCCGCCACGCGCAGACCCCGGCGTATCCACCCGATATCATAGACCTGTGCCGCCTCCAGGGGTCGGGGATGCAATTCCTGCAGCGCAACGCGTTCGCCCTGGTACGCGAAATAGAGGTACTTCGCGGCACAGGCCAACACGAGCACCAGGATGGTCTCAAACACGTACAAGGCGGGCCCCGGATGATTCCAGAGCGTGATCAGGCCCGTTCCCAGCAGCGGGCCCGTGATGAGAAACGGGACGACGCTCCAGTGAAACAGCCGGGCCGTGCGGGCGCTGTCGCGGGCCAGCCAGGCCATGGCAAACCCGAGCGCGGTCAGCAGCGTCGCCGCGCATACGGACAGCAGGAGGCTGGTCAGGATTTCCTGCCGCGCATCGGACCACGCGGCCTCCAATTGCGCCAGCGTGCCGGTTCGCACGGCGAGGAGGGTTAACGGCGCGCCGAGCGCCAGCCCGGCAAGGCCAAGACATCCCGCGGTGGCGAGCGACGTGCGTTTCCAGCCCAGCGGCATCCCCTCGACCGCCCGGCCGGAATGCGACAGCCACCGCTGGCGCGGCCGGGCCCAGCGTCCCCATGCCCACACAACGACGCCCCCCGCCGCAAGCAACGGGAGCACGAGGGCCGCGGCGCGTCCGACTTCGTGAAAGGCGCTCAGTTCGGTGAAGATTTCGACGGGATATACGTTCACCTGAAACAGGGCCGGTACCGAGTATTCCGTGAGCGTCAACAGAAACACGAACCCCGCGCCCGTGAATACCCACGGCGCGCACAGGGGGAAACGGACCACGAAGAAGGTCTGGAGCGGATCGGCGATCAGCCGGGCGGACTCCAGCATTCGGCGGTCGAAGCGGCGCAGCGCCACTCCGGTGAAGATCAGCACGATCGGGTAGTAAGACAACGTCGAGATGAGGATGACGCTGGGAAGGCCGAACGACGGCGACACGACGGATTCCGCCACGAACTGCGGGGTCAGCAGGCCCGTGCGCATCATGGCGTCGAGCCAGGCCACCGCGAAAATGTACGGCGGGATCAGAAGCGGTACGCACAGAAGAAGCCCGAGAGGCGCCCGGAGCAGGCGCGGACAGTATTGCAGGGAAAGCGCGGCGCCGCCCCCCACGAGCAGCGACGCGGCGGCGGTCCCGAGGCTCACCGTCAGGCTGTTGGCCAGCAAGGTCCATTGGCGGGGTTCCGCGAGGACCGCCCGCCAGGCATCAAGATGCCAGGCGCCGCCCTCAAACAGCGAACGCCATGCAAGCGCGGCCAGAGGCGCCACGCACACGGCGGCAAAGAGCGCCAGGGTCAATCCCGCGAATACCCTGCGGGGGGTGCGGCGGTCGGTCATTACTTCAGAAATTCCCTGCGGATGAACGCGGCCGCTGACTCCATCTGCGCGGCCACAACGTTGAAATCGACAGCCATTGTACGGATCTCGGACATGCGGGGCACATTTTGCGGCGCATCCACCGCCGGGTTCAACGGAATCTGCATGCCGCGCATTTCGGCAAGGGCGCGTTCGACGTCCGGCTCGAGCAGATAATCGACCAGCTTTCTCGCGGCTTCGGGATGGGGCGCATGCTTGACCACCGCCACCGTGTTCGGGATCACGAGGGTCCCGAGACCGTCCTGCTCCTGGTCGGGGAACTGCCACCGTGCGGGAAGTCCGTCCTCGACGGCGCCGTTGGCGTCGTCGGTGTCGGTGAGTCCCCAGGCGTACGCGCCGCTGGCCACCATATCGCGCACGGTGGCGTTGCCCGCCAGCACGGCGACGTCATTGGCCAGGAGGTCGCGGAAGAACGTTTGGGCCTTATCCTCGCCCCAGAGCGCAAACAGGGCCGCCGCGTGGGTGGCCGTCGTGCCGAACAGGGGCTTGGCGATCGCCGCTCTCCCCTTCCATTTCGGGTCCAGGTAATCCAGGATTGAGGCCGGCGGCTCGTCCACGAGGTCGGTGTTGTAGATGATGACCCGTCCGCGCGCGGCGAAACCGGTCCAATAGTGCTCGGGGTCTTTGTACGGCCCCGGGATCGCCTCGGCGGCGGGCGAGGCATAGGGCTCCAGAAGCCCCTTCTGTTTCAGGACAATGGTCTGGGCGATCTCGTTGTTCCAGAAGACGTCGGCGCGGGGCCGTCCGGCCTCATTGATGATGCGCATGACGAGCCCGGTGGTTTTACTGGCCTCGGTGTCATATACGGGCTGGACTTCGATGCCGGTCTGTTCTTCGAACCGGGCGAGAATCGGCCGGGAGAACATCTCGTCGAGCGCCGTGTACACCACGACCACGGGCTTCTCCTCTCGCCCGCACCCCGCCAGACACGCGAGCATGAGCGCCGCGGCGATCATCGTGCTGCCTGGTCCTCTAGCCACGTCTGTTCCTCCTGCACTCTACCGCCGGTTTGCGGGCCAGCGCGCTGTCAACTTCATGCACGCGGCCAGGACAAGTACTCCGTTGAATACCACATGGAAGGCCGTGTTTGCCAGCCAATACGGGGTCACCAGCGTGGGAGCCTGCCCATGGTCGTCCCAGTTGCGTATCCAGGCCAGCGGAGGCGAGAGGAACATCACCGTCTCGCAGGCCGCTTTGCTGAGGGCATGGTTCCGGCCCGGCGCCAGGTGCAGTTCCCGGAGCATCTCGTACGAGAGCGCCCCCGCGAGGAACATCAGGATCAGCATCCACGCCGTCAGGAAAAAGGCCCAGATGGCCGCGCGGGTGGACGTGCGCGCGAAAGCGGACGCGAGAATGCCCATGCTGAGCCCCAGCAACCCGGCCAGGCAGGCCGAGACGAAGCCCGTGGTCAGCCCGCCGGGCATGCGGGGATGATAGTCAAGCGGCGCAAGCACCAGGGACAGCGCGGCAAGAACGACCAGGGCGGGAAAGAGCAGCCGGCATCCGGCCAGAAACTTGCCGAGCACCACCTCTCGTGCCCGAATCCGGGTGACGCGCAGCATGTCGAGGTTTCCCAGTTCATCTTCGTTCGCGATGGAGGTGGCGGTCATCAGGGGTGCGAGGATCCCCAGGGCGAACCACATGAAAACCACCCAGGTAACCAGGGCCTCTTCCCGGTTGCCCTCGCTGCCGCCGACCGAGATGAAAAATGCCGGCGCCGCGATCAGGGCCGCCACCACGAAGAGCATCAGGTTAAGGCCAAACAGCAGCGAACGGTGACCCTTGCCCACAAAACGCGTGTCTTTGACATAGACCGGATTGGCGTACTCCCCGATGGGCCTCTGTCGCCGAATTGCCGGCGCGCCGGGGCCCGGCGCACGACCGAACGGCCGCCGCAGACGCGAGAGCGCCGATGTCCACAGGTCGTTGGTCTCCCTCTCCGGCCGCCGAACGTTCGAGTACGTCAGCCCCAGACCGAGCACGATCACAACGCTTTGAATCAGCGCGGACGCTATAACGTAGAAGATTTCGACTTCGCCGACCGCGGAGGCGATGCCCGCGAACGCCGGGCTGGCCACGGCAAACACTTCCTCAACAGAACCCCTAAGGCGGTACAGGCGAAACACCTCAAGTATCAGCGCGCCGACGATGACCGGCCCGCCCATGACCGTGAACGCATAGAGGTAGGCCCGGACCAGGGCCGTCAAAACCGACTGCGATTTCGAGGAGGCGTAGAGCCCGGCTACGGCGCAGGAAACCATCACAACCACAACCATCCCCACCGCAACGATGAGGTTGCGCAACTCGAGACCTACCAGAAAATACACCGAGGCGACGACGGGAAGGGTGGTCAGAATCAGCACCAGTTGAAGGGCCAGGACGCTGAACAGCTGGGCGAACACGAAGCCCAGCGGACGGATGCGGGTGGTGCGCACCAGATCGAAGGTCTCGCGCTGACGTTCGAGGACGATGGTCGTGGCGGCGTACGGCGTGACCAGGAGCATCACCGCGAACATCCACGTCATGATCGACGGAAAGACAATGTCTTGCGACACCCGGCTTCCCCGGTAGTAATAAAAAGCCTGATCGGGCCAGAACGCGACCACGAACAGCGAGGTGATCCCCACCAGCGCCACCACCCAGACGAAGGTCCGCTTCTGCCGGGCCGCCCGAAGCAGATCGCGCCGGATGATGGCCATGCTGGGAAGCATCATGACTGCGTTCTCTCCCATCGGAGCCGGAACACCCGGACGGCAATCCAGAGGGCACAGAGGCTGTATGCGGTGCAGATGGCGATGTTGGTCAGCCAGTATCCCGTGATAAGACTGCCCCGCATTCCGGCACGATCAGCGTTGTTGACGAAGCCCAGCAATGGAGAAAACAACATGATGTATCGGTCGATCTTTCCGAAAACCGTCCGCCACTGTCCGTGCCCTGCAAAGAGCGACCAGAAGAACGAGATGAGATCCAGAACGAAACGCACGGACAGGTAGAACAGGAAATGGGCGCAGGCGGCCAGAATGTACGCCAGCGGCACCGACACGACCGTGCGCCGGGTGAGCACCGACGCGAGCATGCCGAGGCTGGTTCCCACCAGCGCAAACACGCATGCCGAACCGAGGGAGACCAGGCAAATCTCGATGCTATGGTTGCGGACCAGATCGGGATACTCGCCGTAGACCACCAGCGGCAGGAGCACGAGTGCGGCGATGAACAGGGGCGACAGGCCTCGCAGGCCCGCCAGGGCTTTTCCCAGCACCACATGATGCGGCCGTAGAAGCGTCAGGCGGAGCATATCAAGGTTGCTCAACTCGCATTCGCGCGTGACGCTGTTGGCCGTTGCCATCGGCGCCGAGAGGCCCACGCTCGCGAGCAGCATCCCCGACCAGACGATGGTGAGAAACTGGGTGCCGAACTCATCCCGGCCAATGAGAATCAGCGTGAGAAGACCTCCGCCGGCGAGCAGCGCCAGTATCAGGGTTCGGCGCCGCTGGCCCACCCGTGCGAACCCTTCCCAGAGGGTTTCGCGCGCGTAAATGGGATTGACGTGGTCGGCGATAGGCCCGGCGGGTTTCCCTCGCGGCGCGCGTTTGCCCAGCAGGCGCCGCCAGAACGATTGAGGCGCTTTGTGCAGGGGGAGCAGGGCGAGCCGCCGCACGGCATACACCGCGGCCACCAGACACACGGTGCCGATGCCCAGCTGGACGACGATGCTCCAGGCCCACGTGGACGGAGGGATCATTTCCGGTTCGACCGCATGGCCGACGGCCGCCGCGAACGGCGCAAAAATGAAGATAAACCGTTCGGGATTCTGGGGAACATAGGTCCTGGGAACGATCTCCAGGATTTCAACGGAAATGACAACCAGGTAGAGGGCAACGAAAAAGGCGCCCCCAATCGCCGCGGCAGCGAAGAAAAAGGCCCGGATCATGGCGCGCAGAACACTCTGGGAAAGCACCGAACAGAGAATGCTGATCGACGCGATCGAATAAGCCACGGACAACAAGATCAGGACCGACACGAGAAACGAGGAGACATCGAGCCCGATCAGGAAATACGACGTGGCCACCAGGGGGAGCATGGAGAGCACAATGAGCAGGAACATGCCGAGCGTATTGAGCAGCTTGCCCAGGACGATGCCGCTCGGGGTGATCAGCGTCAGAAACACCTGGTCGAAGGTCTCCTGCTGGCGTTCGAGGATTACCGATACGCCGCCGTACACCGGCAACACCAGGATCGCAGCCGCACACCAGGTGACCAGACAGCTCACGAGAATCACCAGGGACGACATCCTCCCCATGTTGAAAAAATACTGCGCATCGCGCGGCCAGCCGGAGATGATAAACGCGCTCGCGATGCCGACCGCGGCCAGCAACATCAAAAACGGACGCAGGGTCCGCAGCCTGCGGACCAGTTCGTAGCGCACGATGCTTGTGAACGGAAAAACCACGTCGTGTTCCTGTTTCTGCGCGCGATTACGGATCGCGCACGCCCACCCGCGCATACCGCCAGATGGACAGTCTGACGAGCACACAGGCCAGAACGATATACCCCGTCATGCTGAAAGACCACATCAGGAAAGGATGGGGCAATTGCCATTCATAACCATAACTTGGAGAGGAACGGAATTGAATCCGCCGGTCCGCGATGTACGGAAACGCATGAACGGGCCGCTCCGGCGGCAGTTCGACATAGCGCGGATGGCCCGTAATGCCCGCGTAGGCGCCCAGAGGAGACAGGAACGGCCAGGCCTGCGCATGCCACTCCAGTCTCTCATAATAGGCGAAAGACATGGGATGGCTGCGGCTCTGCCGATCGAGTTCGGGCCGGGAGACAGCCAGCAGCGTCCATTTGACCCCGTAGAGTCCCCCGAACCAGACGCCTGCAAACAGAGCGAAGATGACCAGGTAGGCCATCACGAACGCCGGCGCGGTCCTTCGCGCAAACTGGGCCACCAGGAGACACACCGCGACGACCACCGCGATGCAGACCGCCAGCGTGACATACCCCGACAGAAAATTCCACACCCGCTCCCCGAAGACGAGGTTGGCGCCGAGCAGTATCGCGCTTGCGGCCAGAATCCCCACCGCCGGCGGCAGCAGGGTGGCCAGTCCCGCGGCAAACTTGCCCAGGATGATCTGGTCCGGCCAGAGCAGCGTGCCGCGGAGGGCATCCAGCGTTTCGCGGTGAAGATCGCGGGAGAAGGCCGGCAGCAAGAACGGCGGCCCGGCCAGGGCAAAGAACCCTATGGCAAGCGAAAACCACATGTACACGCCGTCCGGGCCGTAGCCGACCACCCCCAGAAGCATAAACGCCGCCATGGTGGCGTACATGGCCCGGATCATGCGCGTCTGCATGCCCAGGAGTCCCCAGCGGAGTTCCTTGACGCGCATGGGATTGGCGTGATCGCCGATAGCCTCGTTGCGTCGCAGGGGATCGAGCAGGTAATAGGGAAACCGCCGCCTTCGGGACGCGAGAATGGCCGCGTCGTCGATGGGCTTTTCGAGACGGCGTTTCCGGTCTTCGCGTTCGCGTCCGATGCTGCGCAGGGCGCACAAGGAAGCGACAAACGCGACCGCGGCCTGGCCAGACAGAAACACGCCGTACCTGTCCCATGAGAACTGGTCGGTTACGAGGCCCACAATCACCACGGGGGGAAACAACCAGAACGGCGCCTGTTTGTAGGCCATCGAAGTGACATATTCGAGCCATCCGCGCCGCCAACGGTTCAGCACGGTCATCAGCACCACCTCGGGCAGGCCGGACAACAGGAAGATGAGGGCGTAGGTCAGCGCCAGGGCAATGACGAAGTTGCGCATCCGGCTCGCGCAGGCCAGTCCGACCAGCGCCCACGTCAGCGTGGTGAGCAGGATGGTGGTGCCGATGGAGAGAAGTTGCACCCAATCGAGCCCGCTCGCGAAAAACAGGCTGGCGGCCGCCGGCGCCGAGGCAAAGGCGACCAACAGAAACAGGCCCGACGCGCTCAGGAGTTTCGCCAGAATGAGCCCCGTGCGGGAAATCATCGTTGTGCGGACCAGATCGAGCGTGTCCATGTCGCGCTCATAGGAGATCGACGCGGCGGCGAAGGCCGGCGTCAATAGCGCACAGACCCCGAGCAGGGTGAGGGCATACAACCCGAGGAATTGTTGCGTCATGGTTGCCGCCTGGGCCTGCCCCTGCATGACGTCCAGGCCCTGCCTTGGCCAGAAGGATGTGGCGAGCATCATGCAGGGAACCACGGTCAGGAGCAGATAGAGCACCGACCGGCGGCGGCGCAGGGCCGTCAAGAGTTCCCGCTTCACGATCACCGATGAGGGAAAGAGGAGTCTCATGCGCACACCACAGCCGCCCTGCGCCGAATCCCGCGAAGGCCCCCGGTGTTCCCTGCCCGCCCCATATCTAGATGTCCTGCAGCCGCCGCTTGCGAAAGAAGCGGGCGGCCAACAGCAGCAGCAGGGCCGCCGCGACGCTGAATACGGCGCAATTCAAGGCCCAGTAGATGCTCCCCGCGTCCGTCTTCTCTGCCGTGGCGTATGCGGTCCACGGGGACAGAAACGCCGCGAGCTTCAAATCAAAATGAGGCACGTTAATTGCATAATCCCTGTGATCCAGAAACCGGCTGAAAGCTTGCCACGGAAACGCCTCGGCCAGCCCCAGCGGTATCCCGGCAAACGCCGCGGCGAGGACGCCATACGCGGCCAGGATGGCCGTGGCGGTCTTTCCGCACAGCACGGATACCACCATGGTCAGCGCGAGGGCGTAGAAGGCCGAGACCAGGAGCGAGACGAGGCCCTGAACGGTCAAGGCCCACGATTCATGATCCAGCCAGAGAAGGACCACGCACGAGGCCAGCGCGGCCGTGCACACGCACAGGACGCTCGACGCCGTGCCCAGGGTCTTTCCGAGAATGATGGCGCGGGGTTTCACGAGGGTCATCCGCAGCATGTCCAGGTTGCCCACCTCCCGTTCCCGGGCGAACGCGCCTGCAACAAATGGCGGGATGAGGATGACGATGGCCGCGATCTCGAACGCCATCCATTCCCGGGTGCTCCAGTACCATCCCCGGAACGTCGCCGCGGTGGCTGCGCCCAGGACAAACACGGCCAGCGCGGTGTACGTGATCCGGATCAGGTTCGTGAGGTTGCGGGTGAGCCCCCAGAAGATCTCTCGAATGAAGATCGGGTTGACATGGTCGCCGATGGGCTGTTTCCGGCGCAGGGGGTCGACCAGATAAAACGGGTACGTGCTTCGACGCACCCGGAGCAGCGCGGCATCGTCGATCACCCGTTCCTGGTGCACCCGCACCGGTTTGTGCACATGGAAGCGCAGCAGGGCGCGTGCGACCACGAGCGAGACGGCGAGCAGAAACCCATCGTAGATGACCAGGGCGATGACCGGAACGGCCATTTCGTCCGCCCCGGACCGCAGAAGCCCCGCGATTACCCCGTAGGGCGAGGTCTGGAAGAAAACCACGGCGAGGTAGGCGAGGATGGTTGCCGCGGTGGTGTTTGATGCCGCACTGGACGCGAGGAGGCCCAGTCCGGCGCATCCGAGCGCTGTGGCGGATACCGTGACCACCACGAACACAAACTCGATGGCATCCACCCCGGGCAGGAAGAAGAGCGTACCGAAGATGGGGGTGAATGCGAGCACCAGCATGGCGAAGAAGCCGAGTGTGTTGGCCAGCTTTGCCAGGAGCAGGCTCTCGGGGCGAATCAAGGTGACCGAGAGCTGCACCAGGGTGTCTTGCTGGCGTTCCGACGCGATCGCCGACGCCGCGATCGGCGGCAGCAGCAGCATGCAGCCCAGTAGAAACACCTGGCCGGTCCCAAAAAAGACGATGCGGCTGGCATTTCTACCCCCCGGGTTGTCCGCCTGCTGGTTGATCAACAGGCCTTCTTCGGGCCAGGAGTGCAGCACGTAAGCGATCCCGGCCGCCACGAGCAGCAACAGCCAGAGGGCGGTTTTGCGCTGCCGCATGTAGTTCACGGTCTCCCGCTTGAGAATGGCCAGCGAGGGAAACGTCAGGAACTCCGCGAACGTCTGCCTTCGCGGGACGGCCGCCACGGCGGCCGGCGCCGGCCTCTCTGTCGCCACGTCCGTCAACGGTTACAGGCCCCCCTTCGTAACCTTGAGGAAGACGTCCTCCAATGTGCCTTTCACCTCTTCAAAAAACACGATCTTCGCGCCAACGCCCATGAGGTTTTGGTGGAGATCGGCGAGCGCGTCGTAGGGAAGGTTGGTCTCGAACTGAAACTCGTGGCCGGAACTGTCGATGTTGAGCACGCCGGTGGTCTCTTCAAGGACTTTACGGGCTTTTTCGGCGCCCTCGAGCACCACCAGCCGGATCTCGCGCGTCTGGCGGATCTCATCGAGAATGTCCGGGTACTTGCCCTGCTTGATGAGCACGCCGTGTTCCAGGATGCCGATGCGGTTGCACATATCGCCCAATTCGGAGAGGATATGCGAGGAGATCACGACGGTCTTCCCCATCTTGCGCAGGGTTTTGAGCAGTTCGCGCATCTCGATGCGGGCGCGGGGATCCAGGCCGCTGGCCGGTTCATCGAGCAGGAGCACCTTGGGGTCGTGCAGCAGGGTCTTGGCGAGGCAGCAGCGCTGCTTCATGCCGCGCGAAAAGGTGCTGACAAAATCGTCCGCCTTGCTGGCGAGGTCGGTAAGCTGGAGCACATCGTCAATGATGGAACGCCGCTTTTTTCGCGGAATCTTGTAGGCGGCGCCGAAGAAATCCAGATATTCAACCAGGCGCATACCGTCGTACACGCCGAACGAATCGGGCATGAACCCGAGGATTTTTTTGACCTCGTAGGGGTGTTTCATGACGTCAAACCCGTCGACAAAGGCCTTCCCGAACGTAGGGGCGAGCAGGGTGGACAGGATCCGGAGGGTGGTGGTCTTGCCTGCGCCGTTGGGCCCGATGAACCCGTAGATGTCGCCCGCTTCCACCAGCAGATCAAGCGTCTTGAGCGCCTCTTCGCGGCCGTAACGTTTCGTGAGCTTCTGTGTCTCGACTATTGCCATGCGATATCCCCTCCCCCACGCTGATCATAGATTTTGACCTTCGCGCGACCGGTTAGAAAGATCTGACGGTAATTGTTCGTGAGAGCCCGTTCCCTCTGGATCTGAATTTCTCTCTCGCGCCGCTCCTCTTCCGACAGGTTGTCTGGCAGCGCGCCCGCAACGAGGTGCGCGCTGAGATACAGGGGATAGCCGAAGCGGGCATCCACGGGCACGCCACCCGCCGCCCGGGCGTTCCGGGCGATTTCCTCGCGGAAGCCGTCGACCGCGTACACCGTCTTGGCCATCCGCCTCCCCATGAATTCCGTTCTCTCGGACGAGAGCTCCCGGACGGTGAGTGGGCTGTCTTCCACAGGCTCCAGAACGCACCGTGTGTTTCCGCCGGTATCGTCGGCGTAGAACTCGACCTGGAGTTCCTCAACCGCCGCGACGGAGAGCGAACGCGGAAGATACACGGGCACGGCGGTGCCCTTGCCCGAGACATCCACCTGCTGGGGCTCGGTCATGATCCCCTGTTGATACGGGGCGCCGGCGTTCAGGGGAAGCCAGCGCGACTCGACCGTTTCGGCGCGAAGGACCGGTACGTCGGCCATGACAAAACGCTGTACGCTCTGTTTCTGGAAGGGGCGTTCGCTGACCACGCTGGGAGGGATGGCGCCGTCGGCCCATCCGCAGATGCAGGGTCCCAGAAGCCACGAGATGGCGCCGCTGCCGCCGCCATAATCCGGGGCGGTTCCCGTCAGCAGCGGCGCGATAAAGGTCGCCGGCCGTCCCGTGAAGGGGTCCACGGCCACGGGGGAACCGGGTGCGTTGGGAACGAAGCCGGACATGTCCACGGAGGAGGTCTTTCGGGAAAGCTGCTCGGGGGTCAGATGGATGCTGAATTCGCCGTTCGCGTGTTGTTCGAGGGGGAGCAGGGCCCCTTCGAACAGCAGGCTGGGACTGAGCAGCGTGATGCCGGTCTCGTTTTTCACCGTGCCGTGGAGACCGGTGTCGTCCAGCAGGAGCTCCCCTTCGAATCCTCCCGGAAGCTGGATGTAGGCCTCGCCTTCGAAGGAGCGTGTTTCGCTGGCGCCCACGACGAAATCGTCGATGGCGCCCGGCGCGCCCGGGGTGAATTCGAAGGGCCGTCTGCCCGCCGAACCGGTTTGCGCGGGCATGCCATACCCGTACATCGCGCCGGACTGGATGGACCGGAGGTCGCAGACCAGCATGTTCTCCTGCTGCACCGCCATCGAAAACCGCAAGGTGCGCGCGGTCAATACGCCCGTGACCGTCTGGAGCCGCGAGGCGCCGCCACCCAGCGGGACCTGAAGCACCTGCACCTCGCGCAGCTCATTGGCTTTGGCGCGGCCCGCCGTGCCCACGATCATCGCGTAGAGCGTGAAACCGATCGAGAAGAACACGAGGCACAGCCAGGCCATTTCGCGGCGTTTAAGGATGCTCCAAACAATCCAGTTGGCCACGATGGCCACGCCGAAATACACCAGCAGATACGCCACCACCGAGGACCGGGGATGCACGCGGATACCCGCGGTACGCGGTATCATCGCCGTGAACGCCCACGCGGCTTCCCGAAAAAACGGCTCTGCCATGAGCTGTTTACGGGTGCACAGGGTCGACCAGAACCGGATGTATTCCGGGGTGCGCTGCAGGGCCTTGCTGTCCACGTCGATGGCCAGCGTGATGATCTGCCCCTGGCCGAGCGGGCGCCGGGTCGCCAGAATGCGTTTCGCGCCGAAGACCTGGGTTTCGGGCGTCTGGGGCCGGAGTTCCGTGAACACGCATTCCCAGTCGGGACGGGCCTGGGCGGCGGCTTCCGGCCCGAACACCGACGCCGCCAACTCGGTTTCCTTGATGGAGATGTCGGTCGTAAACGCCGCCCCGGCGGCCTCTTCCAGCCAGGTGCCCCGGAGTTTTGGCGCGTTTGCGCCCGTGACGATGACGAGCGTCCCGCCGCGCTGCACAAACCGCAGGATCAGTTCCCGGTGCGCGACGGAGATGCGCGTGGGATCCAGATTACCGATCAGGAGCGCGTCGTAGGACTCGTAGCACTGGGGATAATCCGGCAGCGCGTCCAGCTCGTGCGGGCGCAACGACTCGCGGACCGCGCGGACCTGTTCTCCGTGGGCTTCGACCGCCCGGTGGAGAAACGCGTACCCCTCATCGGGGCTCAGGTCGAGCACGAGATGCAGGAAATCCTCCTCCAGGATGGGCGGGGGCAATTGCACCTCAAACGGCCGGGGCAGAGCGCTGCGGCCGCGGTCATACAACATGGCCGAGACCTTGTCCGTGGCCTCGAAGAAGCAGTACACCCGGAACCGCTTGGTCGAGCCGCGCGGACTGTCCACGGGGATCCGGTACACGGGCGCCTGCGCCCTGCCCCCCGACGACAAGCGCACCGCCAGATAGCCGGTTACGTCTTTCCGGGTGTTTCGCACCACGACGTCAACCGGCACCCACGAGCTGTCGCGATAGGCCGTGAGGTAATGGGTGCCTATCTCGATGCTGATGTCCTGCACAGTGGACTCCTGGCCCGCGGCAGGCACACCGAGGCCCGCGGCAAGGACCAGCAGTCCCCAACACACGCGATTGTATCTCACACCCACGCTCTCCTGCTGTATACCCACCATTCCAGGGCCAGAATGGCGATCCCCGCGGCCACGAGCCATCGCCAGAATTCGCGGTTTACGGTCACTTTTTCTTTCTGGGCCTCGACCCGCCCGCGGCCGATCTCGAGGGCTTCGGCGGGCGCCACGGCCGTCTCGACTGGATCGAGCAGGTTAATCGCGTACGTCATGTCCCGGCCGCCGAGCGCCACCCGGTACGGCCCAACCTGATGGGTCGCGGCGAAATACGATGGCCGCATCGGGTCCAGCCGCACGTCGTACGACTGGCCGTCCGGGGCGGCGACCGTGGCGCTCTCGGCCAGCGGGTCGGGAGGCAGGGCAAGCGGCCGGCCCGCGCGCGTCGTGCGCGTTTCAGAGAGGGCGGCCCGGGGCGTCCAGCTCAACACGTTCTGTACGAACAACGGGAACGACAGGTTCAGTGGCCAGTCCGAGTCCTCGAGATTAAACGCCACCACCAGGATCTGCTGTCCACCGCGCGAGACGTCGGCGATCAGGGGGCCGCCATTCGTGGAGGCCAGGGCGCGCGCACCGGACGGCAGGCCCAGACGGATGGCTTTGGCAATGCCCACGTTGGCTGGGTTCAGGTAGCGCATGACCGGGTGCTCGCCTTCCGACGCGATCACGGGGGGATTCTCCAATTCGCCCAGGACATCCAGGTCCTCCACGGGAGGAACCGCATTAAAGAACAAGAGGCTCCCCGCCGGGAGCGACGGGGGTGCGAATCCGTTGAATACCACGAGATCATACTCTTGCGTGTCGAAATAATTCGAGGGCGCCACCGTTTCGAGCTCGGCGCGGGGGTCGAGTGCGAATACGCGCTGCAGATAGAACGTGCTGGTCGCCTTGGGCTCGCTCACCAGCAGCACCTGGAGTTTGGCGGCCGGCCGGATCGCCAGCCACGCCTGGTTGTCGACCGCCAGCGCGTCGTGCGTATCAAGTTCGGCGCGCAGCAGGCCTTCCCCAAGGTCGCCGTGGCCGAACAGGACCTCCTGGTCGGCGCCGGGCGGTACGTCGAGCTCCGACACCCCAATCATCACGTCGTTGAAATACAGCGTGAGGGTGGTCTGCAACGGGTTTGCGCTTTCGTTGTGTACCAGCGCGAAGGTCTGCTGTTCACCGGCTTCGTCGCTGGGTTTGCGCATGCTGAGCTGGACGATGCCGGCGTTGTCGCGCGTTTCTCCCACCTGGAAAAAGACCAGCTCGGGCATCTGGGATTCGAGCACCAGTTCCTCTTCGGTGGCGGAAGGCGCGCCGGCTTCCGAGCGGGGCAGAATCTGGGCCAGATCGGAGACGTTGCCGTCGGTAAGCACGATCACGCTCAGATCCGGGTTCGTCTGATGGAGCGACTGCGCCACGAAGAACGCATCGCGCATTCGGGTGCTCTCGTCGGTGGCCTGAATGGCCCCGAGTACCTCGCGGAGACGCACGCGGTCCTCGGTCAGCTCCACGAGCACGTCGGCGGTCTCGCCAAAGGTGACGACCATCATCCGATCGCCCCAGCGCATTTCGTTGACCAGCCTGAGCGCGCTTTCCCGGGCAAGATCCAGCCGGGTGCCGGCCTTTTCCTGCGTCTGCATGCTGGCCGACCGGTCGATCAACAGGCAGATGTACTGTCCGGGCAGCATTTCGGCCCGCAGATAGGGCCGCGCCAGCGCCAGGGCCAGCGCCAGGGCAATCAGCAGTTGCAGGAGCAGCAGCAGGTTCTTGCGGAGCCGCTGGAACGGCGCGTTGGCCGTCAGGTCCTGGAGGCTCTTCAGCCAGAGGAGGGTGCTGGAAATGACCACTTCCGTGCGGCGGAGTTTCAGCAGATAAAGAATCAGAATAACGGGGAGCACCGCCAGAAACCACAGAAACGCCGGGGTCATGAAGAGCGTGTCGACCATACCCGCCAGGCCGGTTCCCTGATCGATCATTGCAGCATCCCTCCCCGCCGGAAGACCTCGAGAAGCAGGCGGTCCAGAGGCGTGTCCGACGGCGCGAACATGTATCCGATGTCCCGGGCGAGGCAATGCCGGCGCAGGGCGTCGCAGAAGCCATCTACGTTCTGCCGGTAGCGTTTCAACAAGGCCGGACTGACCGAGATCTCGGTGCAGGCGCTGGTTTCCGAGTCGAGCAGTTTGAGGTCGCCGGTCACTTCCGGGTCGATTTCCTGTCGCGCGAGAATGTGCACGGCGTAGACGTCGCAGCCCGACTGCAGCAGGCGGCGGAGCCCCCCTTCGAACCCCTCCGGGTCAAGAAAGTCGGAGAAGATGACCGCAATCCCCTTGGAACGGTTGCGGAGGACGTAGGATTTGCACGAGTCTTCCAGTTCGGTCTGGCCGCCCGCCGAGAGGCCGCTGAGAAACGAGAACAGGCGGTTGGCGTTGCCCTTGCCGCGGACGGGCCGCATGACCTGGCGCCGGGCGCCGGCGAACGCCTCCACGGACACGCGGTCATACCCGATCAGGGCGATGTAGCCGATGGCCGCGGCCAGTTTCGCGGCAAACTCGATCTTGGCGGGTTCACCATACGCCATCGACTGGCTTGCGTCGACCAGCAGATGCACCGTCAGATCTTCCTGCTCCTGAAACAGTTTCAGATACAGCGCATCGAGCCGCCCGTAGATGTTCCAGTCGATGTGCCGCAGATCATCGCCCTGGACATAGTCGCGGTAGTCGGCGAATTCGACGCTGCTGCCTTTCCGCTTACTCTTGCGCTCCCCCTTGGCCCGCCCGAGCTGCACGCGTTTGGCCGCGATGACAAGGCGTTCCAGACGGCGCACGAAATCGGCGTCCAGAAGGGCTTTCGACTCTGTCTTGGTCCCGTTTGGCACGGTCTCAGGCTACCTTCGCTTTGGTGTCCACGGTCTTCAGCAGGGCATCGACGACCTGGTCCGGCGCGACGCCGTCGGCCTCGGCCTCAAAATTCAGCAGGACCCGGTGGCGCAGGGCCGAGTGGGCGGTCTTCTGGATATCGTTGAAACTGACATTGAACCGGCCCGCCCGCAGGGCATTGACCTTGCCTGCCAGCAGCAGGGCCTGGGCGCCGCGCGGGCTCGAACCGTACCGCACGTACTGCCTGACGATCTCCGGAGCCTCGGGGTTCTCGGGATGGGTCGCGGTCACCAGGCGCACGACATACGACGTGACCTGCGGCGCCACAGGCACGTCGCGCACCAGCCCCGCCCAGTGGGTCAGGCGCGCCGCATCCATCACCTTTTCTCCGCGGGGCATCTCCCGCTGGGTCGTCCGGTCAAGGATCATCGCCAGATCGTCCCCTCCCGGGAACGTCACGAGCAGCTTGAAGAAAAAGCGGTCGAGCTGGGCCTCGGGCAAGGTGTAGGTGCCCTCCATTTCGATGGGATTCTGCGTGGCCATGACGAAGAAGGGCTCTTCCAGGCGGTGGCTGGTGCGCGCGACGGATACCGTGTGCTCCTGCATGGCCTCCAGGAGCGCGGACTGGGTCTTGGGCGTGGCACGGTTGATCTCGTCCGCGAGGATGATATTGGCGAAGATGGGCCCCTGCCGGAACCGGAACTCGCGGTTGCCCGATTCGTCTTCCACGACGATGTTGGTGCCGATGATGTCGGCCGGCATCAGATCGGGCGTAAACTGAATGCGCGAGAACTGCAGGTCCAGCGCCTGGCTGAGGGTGCGCACCAGGAGCGTCTTGCCCAGCCCGGGCACGCCTTCGAGCAGGCAGTGCCCGCTTGCGAACAGGCAGGTCAGCACGCCGTCGATCACCGGCTGGGCGCCGACGATCACCTTGGCGATCTCCTCATGCAGCCGCTGAAAATCGTCGCGGAATCCGGCCGCTGCTTCTTCTGGATGGTTCATTTCTCGTTCTCCCCGGTCGTATCAGACCGCGATTTCCGCGCCCGCTTGTCAAGGGCGCGTTCTTTTGCCTCCAGCAACTGCGACGTGTAATCGGTGCTTCCCCGTGGTTTCTGGGCCGGGTCCGTAGCGCCGGCCTGGGCGGCCTCGGCGGCCTGGAGCCGTTCCCGCACCGCCGGGACGTCGTCGAGGACGCCGGCGCCCTCGACGGAGTACACAAAGGTCTTCGACACCTGGCGCATGACCCCGTAGGCGCCCGTCAACGGACGCATCCGGTCGCCCGGCGCGGGCACAAGGCGCCGGAGCCCAGGCACGCGCCGGAGCAGCGCGGCAAGCCACGCCAGCGGGGCGAGAAAATCGACCACCACGCGCCGTACGAAGATCTCGAGCGGAAACAGGCACACCGCAAACGCCACGAGGTATTGCCAGACCGGCGTGATCGTCGCGGACGCTTCGAGATTGTGCACAAACGGGTTGTCCCCGGGGTTGACGAGCGCGCCGCCGCCTTCCGCGGCCAGTTGCTCCAGGAGGGGCGTGTTCGAGGTGTGGTACTCGTATTCCGGCGAATACCCCAGGGCCAGTCCCGTCGGGAGCATCCCCTGGCTGCCGTCTTCGCGCGTATACACCAGGTTCACCATGTACACGCCATGTTCATCGACGGGAAAGGTCCCTTCGTAGATCCCGGGCCCCGTCTGGGCAAGGGTAATCTCGCGGCGCGCGAAATCCGGCGCGGGACCCGTGACCACGCCGCTCGGACGCAGGAAATTGACGAAGCGCCCCGTTTCGTCCACGGCGTCAATCCGGACGTGCCCCAGGCCGCCTTCGGCACGGACGTTCACCTGGAATGAGGTCGGCGCGGTGTCGCGCGTCGCCCAGCGGACGGTCTGCGCCCAGAAGCGGTTGAACCCTTCCCAGGTCATCCAGTCGGCGGCCCACCGCGTGGTCACATCCGAGGTAAACGCCACGGACTTGCCCAGACCGTAGCGCCAGTGCGCCAGAATCGGATCCGCTTCGTCGGAAACCAGCGGGACGACGGCGTTCTCTTTCGGCGTGGTGACGACATACCCGCGCAAGCGGGGCAGCCCGTTGTCGAGTACGCCGCGCAGAACCTCCGAAGCGTATTGCACCTGGGGCGTGAACTCTTTCTCGATCAGGAGTCCCCGTTTGACCGTCGCGGCCTCTTTGGTGAATATCTGCGGGAGGTTCGCCGGGTTCTGGACGAGGTAGTATTCGCCGCCCGTGGCCTCCGCAACGACCTGCAGCGATTGCTGGTCGCTCAGGCTGTGCGGGCTGATGCATACCGTGCTGACCGTGATCTTGGCTTTGGCAAGGTCCTGAAGCAGGCTGCGCGGCGGCTGCTGGGCATCGCCGTCCGAGATGATGACCACCCGTTTCGCCGCGGCGTCGGCCTCGATGAGGGCGTCGTAGGCCATCTGGAGAGTCGGGCCGGTGGCGGGCATGTCGCCGATCTGGGGGTTCGTGAGCCGGGCCTGCATGAGGCGTTTGTCCCCCACGGGCTGGAGCGGGAAGAGCCAGTCGTCCGTCCCGTTCCACAAATAGGCCAGCGCTCCCATGAGATCCTGCGACGCGAGCACATTAAGCGAGGCCATGCCGATCTCGCGCGCCCACGCGTTGCCTTCGGGGATCTCGCAGGTGTGCATGATCAGCACCAGCGCCCCCCGGGGCATGACCTTGCGCTCCTTGATGTCCATGTTGACGGGCAGGGCCCGCTCCACCGCGCTGTCGTAGTAGCCGCCGGCCCCGAAACTGTCCGGCCCCCCTACCATCACCAGCCCAATCCCCAGGTCGCGCACCATCGCCTCCAGGGAGCGGAGCTGTTCGCTGGTCAGGTCGGTGCTGCTGACGTTGGAAAGTACCACAACGTCGAAATCCTGAAAGCCCGACAGGGTCGTGGGGAATGACGCCAGGTCGGCCATCACGACATGAAGCCCTTCCTGCAGCATCGCGCTGGCGAGCCGCGTGCTGTGTTCCGGGTCCGCTTCGAGGTAGAGGACGCGGGGTTCTCCCTGGATGACGGTGAACGCGCGGCCGACGTTGTTCGCGAAAACGGTGTCCGACGCCGATTCGATGGTGGCCTCGTATTCGTAAAATCCCTGCTGGGCGAGTTCCTGGGGCAGCAGGAAGGCGTTGTCGCCCTTCTGGAGGGTGACGTCGGCCGATTGCAGGAGACGTTTTCCTTCGCGCATGCGCTGGTATACGCGCAGGACGGCGCTGCAATCCTGTTCCGATTCGACGAGCACCTGCAGCTTGAACGGTTCCTCGGCGTTCACGCGCGCGGGAATATTCACGGCGCGCACGCGCACTTCCGGCGAATCGCCAATCTCGAGGGGGGCGACATTCACCTCGATTCCCGCGGCGCGCGCCAGTTTGATCTCCTCGAGCGCCGTGCCGGTGGTCTCATTCCCATCGGTGTACAGGATCATGCGCTTCATGTGGCCCTGCGGAAAGGCCGCCATCGCCAGGCGGATGGCGGCCGCAATGTCGGTCTGTTCACCGCCCACATACGAGCGCACCTGGTCGAGGCGGAGGCGCGGCTCGGACTTGTGCTCGATGCTCGGCTGTTCCCCGAACACGATGACGCCCGCCTCGTCGTTGTCGCCCATGTAGGTGTCGCAGGTCTGCCGCACCGCATCAACGGCGGCCAGCCGGAACTCTTCCGTGATGCTGTTGGAGTGATCCAGGAGAAAGAACACCGCCAGCTTGTCGTTTACGCGAACCAGTTCCGCGCCGGCCAGCGCCCCAATCAGCGCGGCAAGAATCAGGCAGCGCATTACCAGCGCGACCCATTTGCGCGAGCGGGACATCGACCGCATCCGCGCGCCCACCCAGAGGGTCCAGGGGAGCAGCGCGAGCAGCAGCAGCGCCCACGGGAAGATGAATCGAGGCATCACGTCCACGATGCTCCATCCTCCTTCGGGCCCGGCCGCGCGCCCAGCGGTCCACGCAGCGAGTTGCTCCGGTCTCTCATGCCCATGTAAACACCTGGATCCGGTGGTTTTCGGTGTCGGCCACGTACACCCTGCCGGCAGCGCTCACGGCGACGCCTCTCGGCCCGTGGAACTGGCCCAGCCCTCGTCCCGGACCGCCGTAACTCCCGCGGAATTCACCGGAGGCATCGAAATGCGACACGCAGTTGTTCCCGTACTCGCACGCCAGTATGCCGCCATCGGGCAAGGTCGCGGCGTCATAGGGGTATTTCATCCTGTGCCCGTCTCCCCCGGTCTGCCCGACCTGGCGCACGAACGCGCCGTCCAGGTCAAAAATCTGCACCCGGTGGTTTACGGTATCGCAGACATACACCAGGTCGCCGAATACCTCGATGGCCATGGCCCGGCTGAATTCCCCGGGACCGCTGCCAAACTTTCCGAAGGCGAACAAGAACGTCTTGCCGGCATCAAACACCTGGACCCGATCCGCGTCCATGCCGTACTCGGAAATGTAGGAACGCCCGTCCGGATGACGCGCGATGTCGGTCGGGTAGATGAAGTTGCCGGGTTCGGGCCCGTACGTTCCCCATTCGGTCAGCAATTCACCTTCGGGGGTATACTCCCGAATGGCGCTGTAGTGGGTGTCCGCGATGAGCACCCGGCCGTCCTGGTCGAACGTCACCCCCGTGGGCGTGCCGTTGTCGGCCGCGGGCATGCGCCACTTTCTCCGGAATTCCCCGGTCGCGGAGAATACCTGCACCCTTCCCGTGATATCGATCGCGTAGACTTCGTCGCGATGGACGCCAACCGCCCGCGGGCGCATGAACTCGCCGTCCCGCTCGCCAGGACCGCCCCAGGCTGCCCAGTCCCGGCCGGGCGAAACAGACCGCACGCCGCATGCGCTGAGGCATGCGGCGGCGGATGCGACGATAAACTCCCGCCGGGTAACCCCCACCGTTTTGTATACCTATTGTCTGGCGTTCATTCGCGCTGAGTGCGTGCTGGGCGATCGGGCTCCAGCGACCCGAAGTACTGCCGAACGAATTCTTTCGAGCCTTGCGGAATCTCTTCTTTTGTCAGGGCCTCCTCCGCGGCCTGCTGCACCTCGATGATGGTCTGTGAAACATACTCGGCTGTGGCTTCGGGGTCTTCATCCGGAGCGTTATGCTTCATGATGCTGGACAAGACCTTGCCCGGGGTCATCTCACCGGGCAGGAAGGTGGGACTGAGACCCGCCTGCACCTCGGGCAACTCGCCGACGTTTCCCCCGCGGCCGCTGCCCGGACCGCCCATGCCCTGGCCGGACCCCTGGGCGGTTCCGGCGCTCCAGGGCGACCGGCCCTCTCCCCTCCGCCCCCATCCGGCGCCGGTGCCCTGGCCCGTCCCCTGGCCCGAACCACCCATGCCAAACGCCGCCAGATCGAATTCTCCGCCAGAACAGGCTTTGCAGCCCTCGCTCAGGCACTGCATCGCCATTTCCATCTGCTGCATCTGTTCCATGGCCGACGCCACATCCTCGAGCGACATCTGCATCTGTTCGAGCGCGGCGAGCATCCCCTCCGCATCCTTCATGGTCATGCCTTCGGCGGCCTTTTCGAGGGCCTGTCCCAGCATGGAATCCTTGCCGCCAAGCTGTTCGGCCAGCGTTTTCAACTCCTGGGCCAGCGCTTCCCGGTCCTGGTCCGTGAGGCCGCCTTCTTTGTCCAGTCTTTCCGCAAGTTGCTGCTGCAATTCGCGGGCCTTTTCGGCGGCCTTCTCGAAATTGCCTTCCTGAATGCTGGAGGCCAGTTCTTTGGTGCGGTCCAGCTTTGCCAGAGCCATTCCGGGGCGCAACGACGGCATTCCGGCGGCCATCTTCTCGCGTTCTTCCCGAATCTGTTTCGCCATATCCGTCAGTTTGGCGAGGGCCTGCTTGTCGGACAGCTCCCCGCTTTCGAGACCTTCCGCAATGCGCTGCACTTCCTTGATGTCTTCGGTGAGGCCGGGGGGGCGTTCCGCCTCAGGCAATTCCGTGATGGGGCGCACGGCTTCTTCCAGTCTGCGGGCGCGCACCTGCATGGTCTCCCGGAGCTCGCGGGCGGCGGCTTCGCGTTCCCGGTGCCCGAGCAGATCGAATTCGGGCAGAAAGACGTACGCGAGTCCGTAGGCCAGCACGGCGAGGGCCAGCCACCGGGTGAGCCGGGGGATCCTGACCGGAAAGTCTTTGCCGGCATTGATGTTGGCGGAATGCGTCTCGGCGTCCCGATGAAGCGCTTCAACCATCGGTCCATCGGCGTTTTCGAGCTCCACGGAGGATGTAATGCGCTCCTCGAGGCCCAGCCGGCGATCAACTTCGAGGGCGGTTGCGGTGTACGAGGGACGCCTCACCCACGTCCGCACGAGAGCCGCGGCCGCGGCCAGACACACCAGCAGCGCCAGCGCGGGCCGGGGCGAGCCCAGAACCGGGAAGAGACGCGTCAGCACAAGCCACAGAAACGCCACACAGGCCGCTCCCGTGATAAAGAGTGTGAGATGATGCAGCCCCGCGTTGAGTATCAGCCGGCGGCGGACTGTACGCAGGAGCCGTCCGAAACGGTTGCTGGCCATCTCAGCCTCATCTGGGCACGAACTGCCCTGTGCGGGGAAATCTCTGCAGACACCTATCCGTCAGCATACCATGTCATTCCAGGCTGGAAAAGATCACCGCGCCCGGTTGGAGATGCAGGAATCTCCGCGTGCTTCAGCCTGCGTGCGACTCCACCGGATCTACGCTCGAACGCGCGTTTTGTTCACGGAAAAAGTCGAGACATGCTTTGGGGCGCACACGCATCCCGCCGCAATCGCAGGTCTATAGCGAGCGGCCCTGTTTTCGCCACGTCTCGATCTGGCGAGTACGGCGTTCCATCTGCCCGCGCCGGATGAGTTTCACCCAGGTCGCGTAATCCTGGCCCTCGGGAAGCATTTGCGCCATAAAGGGTTCCAGCATGTCGTCGCCCAGATAGTCGCAGAACGAGTCGTAGAGCTGGACGTGGTTCGTGTAGTGCATGCCGCGCGAATACCGTTTCACGGGCACGATGCTGTCGAGATCGATGAAGTAGAACTTCTCGCCCTTGCGCGTAAAAATGTTCTTTCCTGAGAGATCCCGGTGAAACGCGCCGGCCTCCCGCAGGGCGTTCACGGTCTGGGCCAGTCCGCCCAGAAACGTCCGGATCCGCTCTTCCGGCGCGCCGTCCTGGACCATTTCCGCCAGGTACCGCTCCACATTGTTCGCGCCGTCGAGGTATTCCATGATGAGGTAGCTGCCGCTGATGAAGCCCCACCGGCCCTTCTCGACCAGCCCCTCGACACGCGGCGCGCCGATGCCCTGCTGTTCAAGGTACAGGCCGGCCACCCAGCCGCGCCGGTACCGGTTGCGGCGCAGGGTACGTTTGAGCACCCCAAACACCGAGCCGCGTGAACAGGCCTTTACGACGTACCCGTCGACCCGGCGCGTTTCCGTCGTCGGGGAGACCTTCAGTGTCTCCCCCTCGGCGGAGATCATCTCCAGGAGACTGGCACACGAGATATCGGCGCGGCGTCGCACAACGGCATCTTCGCAATGCTCCGTAATCATCGGTTCGGAAGGCAGCGTGAATGTATGCATGGTCTAAGTATCACTTCCCCGGTCCCGGCCGGACAACCTGGAGCGGACCGTATAGGCCAGCGCGGTAAGCGCATGATAAGGCAGCGGGCCATACCCTTCGGCAATCGCATCATACCATCGGGGTTCGAGCCGGTTTTTGTCAAACGACCGGCGCAATCTGAACAGGTTGGCCGCCCGGGCCCGCGATGTGAGGCGCGTCAGCCGGCGTGCTTTGTCGAAGTCAATGATATAGGGGGTCTCCCCTGCAATCAGGATGTTCCGCACCTGAAGGTCGCCGTGGCATACGCCCAGCGCGTGCATCCGGCGGATTACTTCCCCCACGCGCCGCAACACGTTCGGCGAAGGCGGCCGACCGGCGCTCAAAAAATCCTGTAAGTGAATGGCTTCCAACGCTTTAGTCGCAATGCACCCGCGCAGCAGTCCCATCCGGCGCCACCAGCAGATGCCCAGCGGTTCAGGCGCCGGAAACCCTTCCCGCCAGAGATAATCCACGACCCGCAGCTCGGCCAGGGGCCGATTGGTGAGATAGGCATCCCGGTTCACCCGGGCAAGGAGGCCGCCGCGCCGGTATTCGCGCACGATGCCCTCCCCCTCCTCGAACGGAAAGCGATGCACGGTTGTCCGGCCGGACGTGCTGTCGGGAACGGCGCCCTCGCCGGTCAGCAGGGCGGCCGCTACCGCATCCGCATACCCCGCGCGCACCAGCGCCGATTTGCCTGATTCGCGCAGGTATCGATAGCCGTCTAACATGCGATTGTGCTCAATCCGCACCGGGAACGCCGGAGGCGTCTGGCGGTGGCTCCTGTATTGGTGTCGCTCTCACCTGATTCACGAATCCGGGCTAAATAGCGGTATCATACGCTGTCGCGCCGGTAGATTCCATGTGAAGGCGTTCCGGCCCGGCCGCGCCCAGGATCGCGGGGCGGGAGTCTCCCCCCGGCCGCACGGACCCCCGTGGTGACCCCCGCCAGCGGGGAACACGGTCCGCACAGGGATTTTCGATTTCGGCGCGCTATTATCTGCCGTCCCTACGGGACTCGTGGTTTGAGGGATACGGGGGTTCCCACCACTGAAGTGGTGGGCTATTGTCTTTCGTCCCTGCGGGACTCGGGATAGCGGGAGCATCCCGCGCCAACGCAACGCGAGGGTGCCGATCCCACGCGAATCCATACGAGATTGGCCACGGAGAACGGGGACATGTTCCAAGCGCCGTCCGCGGCGCGACAACGCGTCCCCGTTCGGATGACCGGCGAGGGTGCCGATCCCACGCGAAACCATACGAGATTGGCCACGGAGAACGAGGACATGTTCCAAGCGCCGTCCGCGGCGCGACAACGCGTCCCCGTTCGAACCGGATGGGCAGCCACAGGGGGCTGCCCCTACATGCTCCCTAGCCCAAGGTCGTGAGGTTGCCATCCACCCCCGGCCGCTTCGCGGCCACCCCCGCCAGCCGGGGGACACAAGACGGGGCAAGAATCGACCTTGGGCCACGCGTGCGTGCTCTTGCAGCCCTGAAAGGGCGACCGGGAATAGCCCAGGGCAAGTCACGCGGAATGCGTGACGCGCGCCCGCGCGGTCCCGCACACGGAGATCTCCGGGGCAGGCAGGGATGTCCGGTCGAATTCTCCGGTGCCGCGGCCCGGGTGCCCGCGGGGCGTTCAAACTTTCATGGAACATTTGTACCCCAAACGGGTATCAAAGGATACAGGTCGGGAACAGGCATGCCCCGCGGGGGGCGAGCCGTATTCACGAAAGGGACCACGATGAACCTGCACACGAGCGCCATGACCAAGCCGCGTCCTGCCGATTCGGGCGATGTCCAGGAAACCCTGAACCTGGTTGCACTTTACGCGAGCATTCTTACGCAGATCAACGCGTTTCTGGCGACCATCAAATCCCAGTCCGGTTCCTGACGATATCGCAGTGCGCGCGATGCGGGGACGGCCACGCGACGGCTGTACATTTTTGTCTGGAATCCTGCTGCCGGGATCTGCTAATAATAGTTGACAGTTGCGTTTCGTGGCCGTTTTGTGTAAGTTGATGGGTAGCCGGGTATTTGCCCGATGCCGGAAGCGCACAATCTGCCCGGTGGAGTCGGGCCGGTTGAAACCTTCAGGTGTTCAAGGGGGTAGTCCCTACGAGGGGCGAGAGTCGATAAGTGCCCGCGACTCCGGCTCAGGCTGGACAATAGGGAGAGGATGGTATCGAATGAAGCACTTGAAACTCGTTTCGTGCAAGCCCAAGCCCGCGCAGCAGACGGTTCTGCAGGTCAAGCTGGAATCGATGCTGTTTTATGTGGATACCGGGCTTGAATATGTCAGCTACAAGTTCCAGAGCGGGGCGCTATAGCAGCCATACCCAGGGAGAATCCTTGATGAATCACTGCAAGCCCATTACCAGAATGCCCGAACGGGCGCAGACCACCAATTTCCAGCTTCTGAAACAGTTTTCGGAGGATCTGGCGTCGCGCATTGTGAGCGCTCGCCACTCCAAGCCGTGGGGCATCTACTATCCGCCCGGAGGCGGCGGGGAGTAACGGCTCGCGTCCTGCCCGCGGTCCGGGGCAGCCAACCAGTCGGCGCCGTATACCGTGCGGGAGGATTGTCGTGCCTGGTGCATGCCGCTGACCGGTGCCCGGGTGTTTTCTTCGCGCCCGGCCGCCACGAAGAGCCACAAAGCAGTGCGCCCTCGCGAATTGAGCGAGGGCGCTTTTCTATGCCCGGCCGAATCAGATGCGGCTGCGGCCGATGTCGGACATCCGGATGCGCAGCTCGTCGCAGTTCTCGAAGCGCTTGTCCGGCTCCTTGTTCATCATCCGCATGATGATATCCCCGAGTTCGCGGGGACAGCGCGGATTGACGTCCGACGGATGGTCGGGCATCACCTTGAGATGACACTCGTAGAGCCGTTGCAGGCTGTCGACGAGAAACGGCACACGGCCCGCGAACATGAGATAGAACGACGCGCCCAGCGAGTAGATGTCGCTCCGGGCAGTGGCCCGTTCCCCGCGGATAATCTCCGGCGGCACATACATGGGCGTGACCTGTTCTTTCAGGCCGGTATCCAGGAGATTGAACAGTTTTTCCCGCGCCAGGGAATAGTCCGTCAGTTTCGCGACGCCCTTGCGGGTGAACAGGATGTTGGCCGGCTTGATGTCATGGTGCACAAAGCCCTGGTCGTGAATGTACTGAAGCCCGTTGCACATCTGGGCGACGACCACCATCCGCTCCGGCAGGTTCCAGGGGCGGTTCTCGATGTACCACCGCAGGTCCGGTCCATCCACATACTCTTCGACCAGGCAATGCCCCTCGTTTCCTGATACGAAGTCGAAGATCTTCACCACATTGTTGTGGTCGAATTTCTTAAAGCGTTTGACGCTCTTGGCCAGTTCCCGCACGTGCGCGCTGTTCCGGAAGAAATTCGCGTGGAAGAGTTTTACGGCCACGATCTCCCCCGACTGGGTGTCCACGGCGCGGTAGACTACCCCTGTGCCGCCCCGGCCCAGCAGGAGATCGATGCGGAAATGATAGAGCTTGTATCTATCCGGTGGTTCGTGGCGCAATGCTGTTCAACCCCATCTACTCTTCGAGTCCCAGGTCGATCGGCGGCGCATCGCCCCAGAGGCCGTCCAGGTCATAGAATTGGCGGGCTTTCTCACGAAACACATGGACAACGATGTTGCCGAAATCGATGAGAAGCCATCCGACGGCGGGCGTCCCTTCGGCGTGCCGGGGATGCACCCCGATCTCCTTCATGCCTTCACGGATGGACGTATAGATCGCCTTGACCTGAGGTTCACTGGAAGCGCTGCAGATGATGAATACATCCGCCATGACCGTGAGGCCGCGCAGGTCGTAGGCCTTGATATCCTTGGCCTTGTGCCGGGCGGCGAGTTCCGCGATGCGGATTGTGTCGGGCAGGAAATCCGGTGCGGCAGACTTGGTTTTCCGAACGAGTTTCGCCAATGCCTCCAACGCTCCTGGTTAATTTTCCAAGGCCTTTAACAGCATCTCATTGATCATCTTGGGGTTGGCCTTGCCGCGGGAGGCCTTCATCGCCTGTCCCACGAGGAACCCCAGCGCCTTTTCCTTGCCGTTGCGGAAATCCTCAACGGGCCCGGGATTGCCGGCAACCACCTCCGCGACGATGCGCTCCAGTTCGCTCTCGTCGCTGATCTGGATCAGGCCTTTGGCTTCCACAATGCTCGTGGGGCTCTGGCCGGTGTCGAACATCTCGAGCAGGATGTCTTTCGCTATCTTGCCGCTGATTGTACCATCATCGATGAGCCGGATCATCGCGGCGAGTTCGCCGCTGGCCACCTTGCACTCCTCAACAGGCAGGCCGTTCTTGACCAGCAGCGCCTGCAAATCGCCCATGATCCAGTTCGCCGCGGGCTTGGCCCCGGCTCCGGCCGCCACGGTGGCTTCGAAATAGTCGGCCATGGCGCGGGACGCCGTCAGCACCTCGGCATCGTATGGCGAAAGGCCGTAGGCCTCCTGAAACCGGCGCCAGCGCGCCTGGGGCAGTTCGGGAAGCGACGCGCGTATCCGGGCTTCCCAGGCCTCGTCGACGGCCAGCGGCACCAGGTCGGGTTCCGGGAAGTACCGGTAGTCGTGGGCCGATTCCTTGGTGCGTTGCGACACCGTGATGCCGCGGTCGGCGTCCCAGCCGCGCGTTTCCTGAACGACCGTCCCGCCGCTGTCCAGTATCTGGCGCTGCCGCGCGATCTCGTAGTCGATGGCCTTGTGGACCCCGCTGAACGACGCGACGTTCTTGACCTCCGTCTTGGTGCCGAACCCGGCGCTGCCCCTGGGACGGAGGCTCACGTTGGCCTCGGCCCGCAGCGAGCCCTCTTCCATGTTGCAGTCGCTGACTTCCAGGTACTGCAGGATGCGCTTGAGTTCGGTGAGATAGGCGAAGGCCTCGTCCGCGCTCGAGATGTCCGGCTCGGTGACGATCTCGAGCAGGGCCACACCGCTCCGGTTGAAGTCGATGCCGCTGACGCCGCCGCTCAGGGTGTGGGTATTGCGCGCGGTGTCTTCCTCGAGATGCGCACGCGTGATTCCAATCCGTTTTGTAACGCCGCCGACCCGGATATCGATCCAGCCGCCGTGGCACAGCGGCAGGTCGTACTGGCTGATCTGATAGTTCTTGGCAAGGTCCGGATAGAAGTAGTTCTTCCGGTCCATCTTGGACCACCGGGAAATCGTGCAGTTGAGGGCCAGCCCCGCCGCCACCGAGTATTCGACCGCCTTGCGGTTCATAACCGGCAACACGCCCGGCATTCCCAGGCAGACCGGGCACACATTGGTGTTCGCCGGCGCGTTGAACTGCGTGCTGCAGGAACAGAACACCTTGGATGCCGTGCTCAGTTCGACGTGAACTTCCATCCCGATTACTGCGTCGTATTCCATCTCATCAGGTCCCTAACCGGCGCGCCGCGCCGTCGTTTCAGCCAATTTCCGGAGCGCCCATCTCGAAGTCGCGGTGCTGCTCGTACGTGTACCCCACGCGCAGCACCGTTTCCTCGTCGAACGGTTTGCCCAGCACCTGAAGGCCTACGGGCAATCCGCTGTCGGTCAGACCGCAGGGCATGCTCATACCCGGAATGCTCGCGAGATTTACCGAAATTGTGTAGATGTCGCTCAGATACATCTCCAGCGGATCCGCCGTCTTCTCGCCGAGCTTGAACGCGGGCGTGGGCGATGTGGGCGTGAGGATCACGTCGCATTGCTCAAAGGCCCTCTGAAAATCCTGGCGGATGAGCGTCCGGACTTTCTGGGCCTTGAGATAGTACGCGTCGTAATAGCCGCTCGAGAGCACGTAGGTGCCCAGCATGATGCGCCGCTGCACTTCGGGCCCGAACATCTCGGTCTTCGAGTTCACGTACATCTCGCGCACATCGTTGGCATTCAAAGAACGGTACCCGTAGCGCACCCCGTCAAACCGGGCGAGGTTGGCGCTGGCCTCGGCCGTGCAGATGATGTAGTAGACCGCGATCGCGTAGTCCGTGTGCGGCAGGGAGACTTCCACCACTTTCGCGCCCAGCCCGCGCAACACTTCGATGGCCGCTTCCACCCGGACGCGGACGTCGCCGCCCAGGGCGTCGGTGTAGTATTCGCGGGGCAGGCCAATCGTGATGTTTGAGACGTCGTCCCGCAGCGCCCTGGTGAAATCGGGCACGGGGATCGTCGACGAGGTTGAGTCGCGCGGATCCTGTCCGCACAGGACGTTCAGCGTCAGGGCCATGTCCCGCATGTCTTTGGTGAAGGGGCCCACCTGGTCCAGCGAGGAGGCGAAGGCAACGAGTCCGTAGCGCGACACGCGGCCGTAGGTGGGTTTGAGGCCCACGCAGCCGCAACAGGCGGCCGGCTGCCGGATCGAGCCGCCGGTATCGCTGCCGAGCGCGATGGCGCATTCGTTGGCCGCGATGGCCGCCGCCGATCCCCCGCTCGACCCGCCCGGAACGCATTCGAGATTCCACGGATTGTGCGTGATCTGCACCGCCGAGTTTTCGGTGGACGACCCCATGGCAAACTCGTCCATGTTGAGTTTGCCCAGGAAGATCCCGCCCGCCGCCTCGAGTTTCTCCACGACGGTCGCGTCGAAGGGGCTCCGGTAGCCCTTGAGGATCTTCGAACAGCAGGTCGTGGTGCCCTGTTTCGTGCAGAAAACGTCCTTTACCCCGATGGGCACCCCGGCCAGGGGGCCGGCGTCCTCTCCCCGTTTCAGTCTGGCGTCGACTTTTTCGGCCTGCTGCAGGGCGTGGGTTTCCCACACGTCGATATAGGCCTGCACCTTGCCGTCAACGGCCTTGATGCGGTCCAGATAGCTTTGCGTGGCCTCAACCGCGGTGGTTTCACCGTTCCGGACAGCCTCCCGCAACGCATGGGCGGTCAGTTTGTACCATTCACGACTCATGAACTACTCCCGGCGCGCACAGGCCGTCATGCGGCCCGTTTGTCTGCCTTAACCTTCCAGGATTCTGGGCACAAGGAAGTACTCGCCGTCGGTCTGCGGGGCATTCCGCAGGGCTTCTTCCCGGGTCAATGAAGGCTTCACCTCGTCGTCCCGATACACGTTGGTCATTTCCTGCGCGTGCATCATGGGCTCGATATCGTCGGTGTTCAACTCGTTCAGCTTGTCCATATAGCCCAGAATATCGCCCATTTCACCCGCGAGCCGCTCCTTCGCGGCATCGTCGACCGCCAAATGGGCCAGTCGGGCCACATATTCGACGTCTTGTTGCGTTATCTTTGCCACCGTAATCGTTCCCCGAGAAAGTTGCGGACCCAACTGCCACAACACCCGTCAATCGTAGCACACGAAACCCGCACGTTTCCACGAAGCGAAGCCGGGCGATGGACGTCCGTTTTCCGCGCCCGCTATTGCGCGGAACCGTCCATTGGAAGGACTTCCAGGGCCTGCAGGATGGCCTCGCGTTCGCCGACTCCGGTCAATTTCAGTTCAATGATGCCGTGCATCGGTTCGATACCTTCAAACACCGCGTCATATGCCCGAAAGGTCCCGCCGGCGGCCTCTTCAACGTTCAGTTCGGAAATGACCCGCTCGCCGTTGATGTCGGCGTTCAGGATGTGCTTCATGAACCCGCCTTCGGGGTCCGGTTCGAGAAACCAGTGCAGGGGCGTGTTCGCGAATAGCAGCCGGACCCTGTACGTGCCCGGACCCGCGGTGACGTTGACCCGGAATTCCTTCCCGTGGATTCCGTAGCGGTAGAGTTCCGGGTCGTCGGTGTTGCCGATGTACATGGTGCGGCGTTCGGTCCACAGGGCGTCTTTGAACACGTCGCGGCCGTAGCCGCTGCGAATCACGAACTCGGTGGCGGGCCGCCAGGCGTTGCCCCGGGAATCCATGTAGTCCTTGCGGCCCGTATACCCGAAGATCATGCGTTGAGGGCCCCGGGGTCCTCCCCCGCTGCCGAAACGTGCTTCTCCCTGCGCGGCGGAATAGTACACGGCCCGGACCGCGACCTCAGCGCCTTCCGAGATGGGATTGCCCCGTCCGAGGAGCACAACGCGGAGCTCGTGCCTGGCCTGTTTCAACCCGCTGCGGGAGTAGATGGTCTGATTGGCGCGGGGCCGGGGATTCCAGCAGTCAATCAGGGTCTGTTGCCTGGAGCCGTCGAGCCAGACCTCCGCGAGCCCGCCGCCGGGGCCGACGTCGCCCGTCACGCGCACCTGGTTGCCCTCGAACGCGCATTCGAACGCAGCGCCAGGGCCGGACGCGGCCAGGGCGCCCGTGCGCGTTTCCCACGGCCCGGTCGTCGGCACGGCGTCGATGGGGAGCGCCACGTGCGGGTCTTCTCCCCCGATCTCGATACGCGGGGCGTTGTCATGCCGGATTGTTGCGATGCAGTCGCCGCCGGGAAGCGTGTCTATGCGGTATCCATTGCGGTCCAGTTGGGGCCGCTCCTCCAATTCCTCGCCATCCGCCGTAATGCGCTGCGGGATGAAGGCCAGGCGCGCGACGTCCACGGTTTCCGGGGGCGCGTCAAAGGTGGTGTAGGCCACCCGGCCGTCGCCGTACTCAATCCAGTTCACGACGGCCGTGCTCCGCATCAGGTGGTTTTCGCGGGCGGGCCCGAAGGTCTCCGGCATCCACGCCAGGGCTTCCATGACCTGGCACAGAGGCCACGGATGCGCCAGGTTCGACCATTCCCCGGTCGCGACAGCGTCCCCGAACAGGCCGTCTTTCACGACCCCGTTGGCTTCGCTGTCGTAGGTGGCCATCAGGATCATCCGGCGGCCGATCTCGCGGGCCCATTCGCTGTCGGCGAGCACGCCGTACCGGATCCACGTGGGCGCGGCGGTGTACTGGTTGTATGACAGCGACGTGCCGCAACAGGTCGACGATTCCGGAAACGCCCACGCGCCGCTGTAGGTGTCGCCGCACGAGTTCGGATCCACCCCGTTCCGGCAGAACACCAGCGGCATAATGTTGCGCAGATCGGTTTCCCAGCCCGGAAACGCGTCCCGGTGCTTCAGGAGATAGTCCATGCACATCGAGACGATGCCGCAGGTGACCGGGTTGTCCCAGTCCCAGTACTGCCGCCCCCAGACCTCGTTGTCGCTCCAGCGGGGCAGGAGTTGATGCCGGATATAGGCCCGGCCGGCGTCGCGCGCACGGAGCAGGGCGCCGTCCTGCCCGGTGTATCCGGTTGCGATGACTTCATCTAGAAACTGACACATCATGGTGGTGCTGCCGGTCAGCTTGTCCGACCAGCCCACTACGGACGGATCCACATAGCGGTTCCAGGGCGGGAATTCGGGGTCATAATTGCACTTCTCCGCGAACACGTCCGCCCAGTGCCTGACGGCTTCCCCGTACCGTTCGTCCCCCGTCAGCTTGCAGGCCGTCAGGAGGTCCTCGCCCAGCCGCGCGCAGAGATCAAGCTGAATCCGCGTATCCTGGACGCATTGTCCATAGATCTTCCCCCGGGTGGGCGTGCTGATGGGAAAGCGCGGCCAATCGTGGTGAGCGTCCGTCAAACCATAGTCGAGTACATAGTCCGCCGTCAGCGCAATGTAGGTGAACGCAATGGGATCGCCGCTGTAGCGGTAATAATCCGTCAGCCCCTTGATGATGCTCCAGGCCCGCTGGCTCAGGTCGCCGCACATCCAGTCCGTCGTCTCGGGAATCTGGATCTGGCCGTCCTCCGTGATGCTCCAGTGGGAGTTGTAGATGAAATCCGGCGCCGCCATGACCGCCCGGTCCGTATTGATCCACGGGTAGCGTTTGTAGACTTCGATGGCGATGCGCACGCGCTCGTCCAGTTGTCCGTTCTGCCCCTCGTGCCACGGCGCCACGACCCCGTGCTCGTCCTCCCGGGTTTCATGGGCATAGTAGGAGTCCAGGCGGTCTGCCGCCTGGGCGGGCGTCAACAAGGCGGCAAGGCTCACAACAAGAACGGCGCCAGTCACAGAATTTCGCAGGGTCATGGCTCACCCCCGTGCGAATGCACGTCAGTTGTCTACGGCTCGACCAGCTCCGGTTTCGCCGTGTCGCCCTCCATGTCGAACGGCAGCCGGAACACATCGCCGTCCCGATTGCAGAAGTAGAGGCGCGAGATGGACGGTTCCCGGCCGTGGCCGTCCGCCCAGAACCCGTAAAAACCGGGATGGGCATTGACCGGCCGCCGCACGTAGGTATGGTTGTACGGGCTGTTTCTGGTCATCTGCCTGACCAGGGTCCAGGATTTCCCGCCGTCGTCGGAGAGCCACATGGCGACTTCGCCGCCGGGGTTATACGGCTGCGGGCCCACCTGGGTGGGCGCGATGAGACGCAACTGCGCGTCCGTTTCGACGTAGATCGAGCCCATGTCGTAGTTGTTGTCGGAAATGATGTTGGACGGCAGGATCTGCCAGTCCTGCCCGGTCCAGCGCGCGATAGTCCACGTGCGCGGCATGTTCTTCGGCCCCGATTCGTAGCCTTTGCTCGTGAGGTAGAGGATGACGGGGCGTCCGGCGGAATCAAAATTGATGTCCTTCATGTAGACATTCAGGCCCAGGGACTCGTATTCGGCCACGAGGCACGGGCTTTTCGGGTCCGTTAACATAGGTTCCAGGACCTCGCCCGCGGCGGTCTTCCAGGTTTGGCCGAGATCGTCGGATTCCATGTAATAGAGGTTTGTGCGCCAGTTCAGGCCTTTCTCGGGGGGGTGGTAGTTGAACGCGCTGCCCACCTTTTGCCCGAAGAAGTTCGTGACCTGGTAATGGCCCTGGGCCATGCGCGAGAGGAAACGCCGTTCCGTCCAGTTGACGCCGTCCGGACTGGTCGACATGCAGATCGCGCGCCCGCCGGTGTAGTGGGTGTGCATGAACAGCCACCCCTTGCCCGGAATAATCCACGGCTGGGGATACGAGAAGTTGCCCTCCCACTTCAACTCGAACCTGTCGATGGAGTAGGGCTCGACGCTTCGGGAGATGTACGAGGGCCGGCCTGTGCCGTGGCTGCTCGAGAAGATCCAGATATAGCCGTCCGGGTCGAGGTTAATGACCGGGTTGTCGTGTGCGTCGTCGGTCTGCTTGTCCAGCAGCAGCAGCGGACGCGGCACCTCGCCCGTCGCATGGTCGAAGTACGAGACCATATGGATGAGCCGGTTTTCGTTCTTGTAGGTTCCGCCGTACGTGAAAAAGGTCTTGTTGACCTGCGGCGCGTACCAGGCGAAGGGGATGTGTTTGGCGCAATAGGTTCCCAGCCCGCCGCTGTATTTGTAGACATACTCGTCGTCGGACTTCTGATTGTAGTACCAGATGCCGCGGTAGCCGTCTTCGCGCCGGTTCAGAAGCACGCGCGCCGCCTCCATCAACCGGGCCGTCACAGTGCTCCCGGCAGCGGCCCAGGTATCGCCGTCGCGTCCGGAATCGGTCCAGCGCGCCACCGGCCCGGAGGCCGTTTCGCCGCCGGCGGCAGCGGCGATCTCCGTTTCTGATAATACGCGGTCATACACCCGCAGATCGCCCAGTTTTCCCTTCACGACGCGCTTTCCATAATCCAGCCCGCCGAAAGTGAGCATCTCTCCAAGTCCCGTGAGCTGCCCCGGGGCGTTTTTGAGTTCCCGCAGCACCCCGTTCATGTACACGGCAACCGATTCGCCGTCATAGGTGCCCGCGTAATGGGTCCATTCGCCCGGTTTCGGCGCGGGGGCCACCGCGTACACATAGCCGTCCGCCCGATTCTTGACCAGCATGCGGACCATGCCGTCGTACAGATAGAACGTAAACCCCTCGTTTGCGGCGCCGGTATTGAGAAAGACCTGCGAATCGGCGGTCGCATCGAGGTTTACCCAGGCCGTGACCGTTAACCCCCGCGGATGTGTAACGACATCCTTGACCGGCGCCGCGTACACCGCGGTCCCGTCGAATGCCACTCCTCCTCCGGGAAACGAAACGTCCCCATCCTGCCCCGCGTGCGCCACTACAATAGCCACTAGCATTGCGGGAATCGTGAAACCCAGACGTTCAATCATCATCTGCCCCCCTGCTGCAATTCCGGCGGAATCCGGACCATCGGGCTCCGACGGACCTTAACTTTGCGCCAGTTCCTCGGTCAATTCCTCCCATTCCTGATACAGTGACGACAGATCGGCCTTCAATCCGTCGTATTCTTCTTTGAGTTGCCGTTGTCTGGCGTGGTCGGCGGGGTCCACGCGCGTGAATTGCATCTCGATGTCTTCGACGGTTTCCTCCATGGCCTCGATACGCGCTTCGAGGTCATCGAGGTCCTTTTTGCGGCGGCGCCGTTCGCGTTCCTCGGCCTTGTCGCGTTTCCGGCGCTCGACCCGGCGGATCTTGAGGGGGTCGTCGAGCCGTTCATCGACCGTGCCCGCCTGGCGCTCGCGCTGTTCGCGATAGTCGGTGTAATTGCCCAGATGCGTGACGACCCGGTCCGTTTCGAACACGACCAGGCGGTCGGCCATCTTGTCGATCAGCGTGCGGTCATGAGAGACCATGACCAGGGTGCCGGGATACTGCGCCAGGGCTTCCTCCAACGCCTCCCGGGACGCGATGTCGAGATGGTTCGTCGGTTCGTCGAGCAGCAGCACGTTGGGTTCGCGCGCGATGAGTTTCGCGATAGCCACCCGGCTCAACTCGCCCCCGCTCAGGGCCGAGACCGGTTTGAAGACGTCGTCGCCGATAAACAAAAACCGTCCCATATACGTGCGCACCTGCTCGGGCGTCCAGTCGGTGCGGGTATTGCGCATCTCCTGGAAGATGTCGAGTTCACGGCTCAGGTTGTCGTGATGCTGTTCATAGAAGCCCAATTGGACCTTGTGTCCCAGCCGCACCTCGCCCTCGCCGCCCGGGAGACGGCCGGCAAAATGCCGCAGCAACGTCGTCTTGCCGCAGCCGTTGGGTCCAATGATGCCGATGCGCTCCCCCCGCTTGATTTCCAGCGAAACTCCCTCGTACAGAACCAGCGGGCCGTACCGCATCGCAATGTCTTTGGTTTCGATGACCACCTCGCCCGTGCGCACCACGGCGCCGAACCGGAACCCCGCCGAGCGGCCCTCGGGGGGCGGGGCATCAATCCGCTCGATCTTCTCGAGGCGTTTCACGCGGCTCTGCACCTGGCTCGCCTTGGTGTTCTTGTAGCGGAACCGCTCGATCCAACGCTGTTCCTTTTCGATGAACTCCTGCTGCTTCTGGTAGGCCTTTTCGTGTTGTTCGCGCAGGAGGGTCTTCTGGCGGAGGTAATACGAATAGTCGCCCGTATAACTGCGGACCTGGCCCCGCTCGACCTCGTCAATGCGTTTGACCACGGCGTCCAGGGTGCGGCGGTCGTGGGAGATGATCACAAACGCCTTCGACGATTCCCGAAGGAACCCCTCCAGCCATTCGCGGGCGGCTATGTCGAGGTGGTTCTCCGGTTCGTCGAGCAGAATGAGGTCGGCGTCCTGCAGCAAAACGAGCGCGAGCATGAGGCGGGTGCGCTGCCCGCCGCTCAGGGCCGCCACCGGCAGATCAAACTCGTCTTCCTGGAACCCCAGCCCGAACAGCACGCTGCGGACTCGGGCGCGGAATTCATAGCCGCCGTGGAGCCGGAATGTGTCCTGAAGGCGGCTGTAGGCGTCCATGACCCCGTGGTCGCCGGAGGCAAGCCGGTGCTCCAGGTCGCTCAGGCGTTTTTCCTCTTCGATGAGGCCCTCGAAAGACCGCATTACAGCGTGATGAATGGTCTCACGGGGAGGCAGATCCGGCATCTGAGCGAGGCAGGCGATGCGCGCGCGGCGCATGCGCTCGATGGCCCCCGCCGTGGGCTCGAGTTGCCCGGTTATCAGGCGGAAAATGGTGGTCTTGCCCGTGCCGTTGCGGCCGATCAGGCCGATCTTTTCACCCTCTTCAACGCGGAAATCGACGTCTTCCAGCAGCGGAACGCCGTTGTACGATTTCGATACCTTTTCCAGACGCACCAGGCTCATCGGAGCACATTATCCTCGATACGTGCGGAACCTTCCGCGACACACAGCAAAACGTGATTATACCGGTTGGGCAGAGCCCCTATCCAGAACGCTTGCAGCACAGGCGCTCGCCTGCATCCGGATCTGAGCCTTACAATAAGAAATGCAAGCGAGACGCCTGCACTACAAGAGGGCGGAGGCCCGGGTCGCACGAGGCGCCCGGGGGGATGCTGCTACGATTTCCGCAGCAGTGTTTCGTAGAGGGCGATGTAGCTCTCGACCATGCGGTCCGCGGTGAGGTGTTCGTGGACATAGCCCATCGCGCGGTCGGCCAGTTCGGCGGCGAGGTCGGGGTCCTGGATGATGCGCAGCATGGCGGCTGCGAGGGCTGTGGGATTCTCTCTAGGCACCATGAGGCCGGTGATGCCGGGTTTGACGGTTTCGATCATGCCCCCGGCATCGGTGGACACCACGGGCACACCGGAAAACATGGCTTCGGCGCACACGCCGCCAAACCCTTCCTGTTTGCTCGACAACACAAACGCGTCAAATACAGGCAAGATGCGCGGCACGTCCTTCCGGTAGCCCAACAAGGTCACGCTATCGGCGATTCCCGCCGAGGCGAGCCGGGATTCAATGTCCTGGCGCAGTTCCCCGTCTCCCACGAGCACGAGATGCGCTTCCGGCAGACTCTCCTTCACTTTGCTGAACGCCCGGATGAGCGTCGCATGATCTTTGTGGGTGACAAAGGCGCCGACATTGCCGAAGAGCGGCGCGTCCTCCGGCAGATTCAGTTCGGCGCGGCTGCAGGGCGTGACATCGAACCGGGCGGGGTCCTGAGCGCTGTTGATGACGGACAGTTTTGTATCGAGCACGCCGAATTCGCGCAGAATTTCGGCAATGCAGTGCGACACGCAGGCGATGCGATCAGGCAACGCGTATTTTTTCCGGTTAAAGAAACCGGGCCTGGGCACGAAATCCACGCGCCGGGTTACGACGACCCCGGCGCGTCCGGCCATCGCGCGCGCGAGGCATGCGAGGGTATGGGTATGGCTCGTGTGGGCGTGCAGGATATCGATGTTGAGGCGCTTGACCGCTTGCGCGAGACGCCAGACCGTGATCGGGTCAAGTTCCCCGCGAAACGGGCAGGCAACGCGCGTGAGGTTCTGGAGACCGTGATCTCTGCGCAGGAATTCGCTGTCCGCACGGCCCGCGACCGCGACGAAGTGCCCGCGCAGGGCCAGCCCGCGAATGAGATAACTGGCCTGTTGTTCTCCCCCGCGCCAGCCGTGTTGCTCGTCAAGATGCAGAATGCGCACCGTGAATCTCCAAAGCCCGGTAGTAGGCGTCGACAGTGCGCCGCGCAAATACCTGCAGGGTAAAATCGCGAAGCACCCGCCGGCGTCCCGCCGCCCCCATTGTACGGCGCAGGGCCTCGTTTTCCAGGAGTTCCTTCATGGCGTCAGCCAGAGGCTCCACGGTGCCCGTAGGCACAATGAACCCCTCGACGCCGTCGCTGAGGATCTCCGTCAGCCCGCCGTAGTCGGAACAGACCACGGGTTTCTCTTCGGCCATCTGTTCTTTGAGGCTGAAAGACGATGTGTCGCAGTCGATGGACGGCTGGACGCCAAGGTCGAAGGCCTGGGTGCACCGTGCCATATCGTCGCGAAACCCCGCGAACCGCACGATGTCGGCAATGCCCAGGTCGCGCGCGAGCCGGAGCAACTCCGGCTCGAGATCCCCCCGGCCCAGGATGAGAAGGCGGAGGGCCGGGAACGCGCGCGCAAGCAGGGCCGCCGCGCGAAACAGGTACTGGTGGCCTTTGGCGGGCACCAGCCGGGCGGCAATGCCGCAGACCAGGTCGCTGTCGCGGTAGCCGAATTCGGCGCGCGCCTCCGCCCGCTGCCGTTCGTCGGGGCGGAACTCTTGCGCGTCAACGCCGTTGTGCACCGAGCACATCCGCGCGGGCTCGAATGCCCGTTGCTTTCCCAGGGAGTGGCGCACCATCTCGCACACCACGATCTGAAAGTCGGTCCATTGCCGGTTCAGCACACGGTTGGGATAGAGGTCGTGGACCGGATAGGTGTTGTGACGGGTCCGCACAACGCACACCGGGCGTCCCATCAGGCGGTTTGTTCCGGCAATGACCCAATGGTCCTGAGAGCCGTTGACGTGCAGAATGTCCGGCGCTTCCTCGAGGATAACGCGCCGGGTTTCCCGGAAGTCGGCCAGCCAGCAGGCCGGGCGGAGCCCCCCGCGAAACGTAAATCCGTTGTTGACGGCACAGGCCGCCGCATTCGCGTGCTCAACCAGCACGGAGTCGCGTTTGCACCCGATGGTGACGCGATGTCCAAGGCGGGTGAGCTCCGCCGCCAGGTTGGCGACATAGCGGACCTGTCCTCCCCCGTGCAGGTGCGGGTCGCTTATCAGGATATGCAGAGGGCGGTGTGTCACGTCGCGGAAACCGCCTCTTCCTGGTACAGGTCCGGCAAATGCTCGATGGTGATGCCTTTGAATGCGGCCGGATCAAAATGCGTGGCGAACAGGACCACCTGATTGGCCGTGCCAAACCGGAGTTTGCTTCCCGCCTCGAAGAAGTAGGCCACCACGGGGTTGGGATTCGGGGTGTATCCCCGCCAGGACGCCAGGGCGGGATACACGTCGCGCTGCTCGCCGTTGAGCCAGGCGCGTAACCCGAAATTCCTTCCGGCGAGGTCGAGCCCGCATTTGCGTGGAAGGCGCGCCGCATAGCCTTCGGGTATCCCCGGCACGCCGGAACCGGTGCGAATGGGATCGAAGTCCTCGTCCGTTTCGAATCGGATCACAAAAAACAGGCGTTTCGGGCAGGCCCAGCAGGGGCGATCCAAGTGGAACGGCTGCGTGTCGATGTGTTCCATGAGCGTCTCGGGCAGGCAGACCGTGGCGCAGAGCCAGGCGTCGCGGCGGATGGCCGCACCGGGCCCGCAGGGAATCCCCTGAAACCCGCCCGGCGGCAGCGTGTCTTTGCCCTCTTCGAACAGGCGGCGGGCGATCGTCCATTCGTCGATGCGGGACCGGACGGGCGCCCCTGCGAACGCGACGGTCTTGTGCTCGAACTGCTCTTCGCGCCGAACCACGATGTCGGCCGACGTGCCCGGACGGCCCTGAACGGAGACCAGGCCATTGTCCACCCTGGCGGGAGCGCCAAACACTTCGGGCCGTTTCCGGCGCGCGGCCGCCGGAGAACGGCGCACCACCTCGATGATCCGCGCCTCCTTCGGGTCCAGCACGCAGGTGAATTCACTGTCGCGCGCGAATAGGCCGTCATTGGGCCCGAGGTAATTGTATTCGCGCGGATATAACTCCCGCACGATGTACTCGAGGTCATGCTTGAGGTGAAGGCGCAACCGCACTTCCCGCGGGTCATAGCAGGTGTTGAAGAGGAAGAGCACCGCCCCCTGGGCGGTGGCGTAGCTGTAGCCGTCGACCGGGCCCAGCCCGGGCTCACCGAGGATTTCCTCAACGAACAGGCGGTCCGCCAGATTCTTGCTCTCCCAGGTCAGCCACTTGAGCGCGAACGCCTTGTCCTCCTCGGGAAGGTCCTGGGGCAGGGCGTGCACGCGGTGGCGGGGCGCGGTGGCAATCGCGGACACAAGGGCATACCGCCACCCCGCGCTGTCGTGGTACAGATACCAGGGATAATGCTCCGCGCCCGGGTACGGGGCGTCCGGCGCCGCTTCCGGCGCAATCCCGACCGAGTTGGAGAGCTTGCTGCGCGGAATGAGAAAGCTGTGGGCGCGCCGAAAATACAGGCGCTGCATGTCGGCGAACAGGCGGCCCACATGCAGGTCGGGCAGCGGCAGGGGATGTTCCTCGGCCATGACGGTCAGCCCGTCGCAGAGCCGGGCGAGTCCGGCCCCGTAACTGACATAGGGGCGCATGCAGGTGACATGCGCGTACCCTTCCTTGAGCGAGGCGACGACCTCGACCAGCCCCTGAAACGCGTTCATGAGCGACAGCACGCCCGGGGCGTGCCCGTGGCCGGCGGCGTGGCATTCCACAATCGGACTGCCACTGACCTCGATATTCCGGAAACGGAACCGGTCCATCTCCTGGAGATGGCGTTCGAGGAGGGAATTGCAGAACGATTCCGAGGCGAAACAGGGCGCAAAATCCGGCGTGGCGGGCGCGCCGGACGGGTCCAGGGCCACCCATCCCAGGTTTTCGGCGCGGTTGCGGCGGATGCGCAGGGTATGGTCGAGGCCCTCGAGCCGGAGGCGCTGTTCGACGGCTTCGCGCATGGGATAGGACTCGAGCGATTCCAGCATCCGCGGCAGAAAGACGTGCGTCGCGTTGAACCAGTGACACTGTTCGAGCACTTCGAGGTCGCTGGGACCCGCGCAGCCCTGTTCCGGGCCCTTCAATTCCACATAGGGCAACTGCGGCAGGGAGGCTCCGGTGAGGAGGTACTCCCGGAACCACTGCTGCTCGCCAAGGTCCAGTTCCGCCGCGGTATCGTGAAACGGGTTTTTGCGCGTGCGGCCCTCGAGCACACACACGCCGATGTGGACGGCAAGCATGGGATGGCTGCGGCCCGGCGTGAGCCGCGTTCCCGGATAATACTCAAACGAGAAGTCGCGCCCGTCGCGCACGACGAAATAGCCGGGGAAGTCCACGCAGAAAAACACGCTGCTGGTCTCCGACCGCAGAAACATCACCGGGTAATACATGCCGCCGTCGTGGACATGGGGCGTGTATTTCGGGTCGACCGTGTGTTTCACCACCGTGACCTTCCGCAGGAACGCCTCCTGGGTGAGTCCGTGAAACACCACGTTCTTGCGCATGAAATGCTCGCCCCGGAACAGCACGTACGAAATCTGGGCTTGCAGCCATCCGCAATCGAGTTTCGTCACCAGCGTGGACACGTCGCCGGATCCCTGGGCCTCCATGCCGCTCACCCGGCCTTCGAGGGCCGATAAGGGACCCGACTCGAACCACGCCTCGAACGGACTGAAACTCAGGTGGTGCTCTTCGCCGGTGAGTTTGTTGACGAGAGCGGCATGACCCGGCTCGCGCGGATCCAGCTTGATGCGGACCTCGAGCACGCCGTTGCCGAGCGTTCCCTCGCCGGCCAGCACGCGCGCGTAGGCCGGTTCCCTGCGTGCCGGGGTGTCACGAAGATCCGGAAGAGGATGGATATCAGCGATGCACATGTCCGCAGCCTTCCTCTCTCCCCCGTCCCAAATCACCATTTTAGCAAATACATTGAGGTTTGAGGAATGCCAATCTGCAACATATTGGTTAAAAATGACTTACTTACTGAGCACGGAACGCGGTTCGGAAATCTCGCGACCATCACGAAATAGTGGATTCTTCGTTTTTCGCATCCTTTTCCGGTTCCTCCTCGAGGGAACCGGGCTCGCTGGTGCCGGCATACTGTTTGTTGGCGGCTTCCATTTCCTCCAGCAGGCCGCCCACGGTGACGTTGGCCGAGTCAAGTTGTTCCAGTGCGAGATCCAGTTCTTCGTCGATCTGCGCCAGTTCATCATCCTGGTGAATCTCAAACTTCCGCTTCTTACTCATTGTCGTTCCGTTTATGCAATTCGGGTTGCGTTCAGGCCCAAAAACGATGTGTTGGACATTATAGGCGAGGCACGGGCACAGATGCTATGGCATCGGCGAACTTTGCGAGGAGCCCGGCCCGCGCGGGCTCGTCGAGCTCTGGAATCCGTCCGGAGATGATGTCCCACGCTTCGGGATCGCCGGCCGGCGCCGGGTCCCCGGAGCCGCCCCCGCGGTTTCCTTCCCGCGCGGCCCGGTTGGACAGGCGGACGACCGCGGCAAGCACCGGGTCGATGGCGTCGCGCAGCGGCACCGCGGTATTGGGATGGTGGAGCAGCAAGCCGTCCACCAGGGTTCGGGGAAAGTTCCAGTAGGTGGCGAGCGCGGCCGCCGCGTCGGCGTGGGTGAAGCCGAATGCCGCGTCTTCCGCGGCACAGAGCGTCTCGCCCCAACCACCCGCCTCCGCGTATATCGTCGAGTACTCCGTCTCGAACTGCCGCATCAAGACCAGTTTGCCGATGTCGTGCAGGAGGCCGGTCACAAAATCCTCGCCATGCACCGTCAGTTTCAGATGTTCGCCGAACTTTTTCGAGAAGGCCGCGACTTCGAACGAGTGTTTCCAGAAATCCCCGGCCAGCATGGATTCGGTCTTCCGGGTATGCAGGGCGTCAAACACCGCGACCCCCAGCACGATATTGCGAATCTCGCGCACCCCCAGGACAACCAGCGCGAGTTTCAGGGTCCCCACGTATTGGCGCATGCCGTAATAGGGGGAATTGCTGATGCGCAGAATCTTGGCGCTCAGGGCGGGGTCCGTCTGAATCGCGTCCGCCACCTCTGACAGGTCCACATCGGGATCGTCTGTAAGGGCCAGGGCGCGTGAAACGGCTTTGGGCATGGCCGGCAGATCCCCGACCCGCTCGATGATTTGCTCGAGTTTGGCGGACGTAGACATAGCTCCCCCGAAGGTTACCGGGTTAACAACAAGGGACAGGGGCTGTTATTCATGGCATAGGCCGTGGTGCTGCCGACGACCAGGCGGCGGACTTTTGTGTGGCCATAGGCGCCCATGATGAGCATATCGGCCCGGCTCTCCTCGGCGAAGGCCACAATGGTCTCGCTCGGGTCGCCCTTCCGGACCTCGGAGTGCAGGGAGAGCTGGTAGGGTTCGAGGTACGTCACGGCCTCCTGCGCCCAGCCCTCCGCGCGTTCTCCCTCCCCTACCACAAGCACCGTCAGCGCCGCGCCCCAGTCCCGGGTTACTTCCGCGGCGACACGCAGTGCGGCCCGCGAATAGCCGGAACCGTCATAGGCGGCCACAAACAGGTCGTGGCCGGGCGTCTCGCGTCCCGTCACGAGGACGGGCCGCGTGGCCCGGCGCACGACGCCTCCCGTGGTGGAGCCCACGAGACCGTCCAGCCATTCGCTGTGTTCTCCGCTTCTCCCGAGGATGATGAGGTCGGCGAGCTCGCCCTGCTCGACGATCGAGCCCACCACCAGGCCGGTAACGAGCTCCGTGCGGCATTCGACGCCGTGATTGGCGCAGATTCGGCTGACGGATTCGAGCGCGGCCTTCCCCCGTTCTTCCAGGATCATGGCGATGTTGCCCTGGTAATTGACGTAGGGCGCCGTTCCCAGGGAAGCCGAGATATCGCGCAGGAAGGGCCCTTCGAGCAGTTTGACGTCCACCACATGAAGTCCCCGGACCGTGGCCGCGTATCGGGTCGCCACCGCCGCCGCGAACCGGACGCCCACCTCGGCGGCGGGGCTTCCGTCCGTTGGCACCAGGATGTGTTTGATCACGTCTCCAGCATCCCTTTCGTTGAAGGCACGCCCTCGACACGCGGATCCGTCTGGACCGCCTCGTCCAGGGCTCGCGCAAAGGCCTTAAACAAACCTTCAATACAATGATGCAAATTGGCGCCGGCGCGCAACACGAGATGCAGGGTGGAGCGGCTGTTGACCGCGAACGCGCGGAAAAACTCCTCCGCGAGTTCCGAATCAAAGTCGCCCGCCTTGCCGCGGGGAAGCGCCCCTTCAAAGCGGAGGAAGGGGCGGCCGCTGAAATCGATCGCCGCCTCGGCGAGGGTCTCGTCCATGGGGAGGACGGCATGCCCGAAGCGGCGGATCCCCTTGAGATCGCCCAGGGCTTGCAGGAAGGCCTTGCCCAGGCAGATGCCAACGTCTTCCACGGTGTGGTGCGCGTCGATTTCGAGATCCCCCGATGCCGTAAGCGCGAGATCGAACAGGCCATGGCGGGCAATGTGCGTCAGCATGTGGTCGAAGAAGCCCACCCCCGTCGTGACATCGGCCCGGCCGGTTCCATCCAGCCGGAGCGTCAGTGTGATGCGGGTTTCCTTCGTTTCACGCGTTACCGTCGCCTCTCGCATGATGCACGCTTCCTTGCTCGTGTATTACCGTCCAAATTCCAGTCGATGCGCCAGATAATCCGGCAATCCGGCGCGTTTGATGCGATCCATGGCCGATTGCACGTCATAGCGGACGCGCACGAGCCAGAATTCCCGCGAAACCGTGTCGTACACGCCGAACGAGGCCCGGGGGTCGCCGTCGCGGGGCTGGCCGACCGACCCCGGATTGATGAAGGTGACCCCGCCATTCTTGAGGGCGAACTTCGTGCCGTTGACCGGGGTCCATCCGCCATCCGCCTCAAAGATACCCGGGACATGCGTATGCCCGAAAAAGCAGGCGTTCCGCCCCTTGACGTTGGAATCGCCAAAATGAGGGCTGACGTCATCCCAGGTGAACATGTAGGTATCGCGATCGCCGGGGGCGCCGTGCACGCCGATCAGGCCGTTCGGCTGGACCGCGTCAGGGAGCGCTCCCAGCCAGTTGATGTTCTCCCGCGTGAGGTGGTCGCGAGTCCACATCGCGGCTTCCAGGGCGACGACGTTGAATCCCCACGGCTCTTCCCGCCCGCATGCCACGGCGTCGTGGTTGCCGCACACCGTGGGAAGATCCCGCTGACGCACCAGGTCCGCGCACTCGTTGGGACTGGCATTGTAGCCGACGACATCGCCCAGGCACAGAATCTGGTCGATGTCGAGGTCTTCTATCTTCTCCAACACCGCTTCCATCGCTTCAACATTGGCGTGGATGTCGGAGAGAATTCCGTATCGCAACTCCGGATCTCCTGAACCACCCGGTAGCCTGCGCTCGCGCGCGGCCGGGAACCTCGAACGCTGGCATGCCCCCCGTTCCGTACTGCCGCGAACTCCGCCCGCCCGACGACGTTCCCCACCCGTGGCGGCGTTCCCGATACAATAGCCCAAGTGGCCGTCCGCAAACAACAACCACACAGATTGTGTCACATGCCGGTGTCCGACGCAATACCGGGGGGCGGAAAGGCACGGCGCTAAACCAGGGGGGAATTTGTGGCGTAGGCGCCTCGCCGGTATTCATCATCCTCGTGTGGGACCGGCGCTGCCGACTTTCGCGTGCGGATTGCGGGCGAGCGCCCTGCCGAGGGGGCGGATCAGCCGCGAAGCTTGTGCATTCGAGCGCGTGATGATTACTATGTAAGCGTCAGGCTCGAGGGAAACAACGCAGGGAGACACCGTTCATGCGCTTTATCCAATGGCTGTGGGACCTTGCGGGCTGGCCCCTGGAATACGCCGGAGAGCTTGCGGGGAAAGAGTTTGCGCCAGTCTGGCAACTGGTCGCGAAGTTATTTGTCATTCTGCTTGCCCTGTACATCCTGGTGGATCTCTGCTCCCGGGTGTACAAGATTGTCCGGCGCGGGCGCCGCGAGCGGTGGGTCGACGCCGCGGACATCGACGCGCTGGCCTCGACAAAGAACGTCGACGTGGTGGAACATGTGCGCTCCCGCCAGCGCCTGAAAGAGCAGGTCCGGCAACTCAAGAAGGCCCGGGAGTACGGAAAACTGGCCAACCTGTATTCCGAGGCCGGCCATCCGCGGGAAGCCGCGAAGTGGTACCGGAAAATCGGCAACCACCATAAGGCCGCCATGGAGACCGCCAAAGCCGGCGATACCCTCAAGGCCGCCCGGCTATTTCTAAGAGAAGGTGATTTCGCGTCCGCGGCGCAGTACTTCATGGAAAACGCGCGATACGAAGAGGCCGCGTCGGCCTATGACAAGGCCGGAAAACCCGTGTTTGCCGCGTCGGCCTACAGCAGAGCCGGGAATACGGTCCAGGCGCTCCAGATGTTCGCCAACTACTTCAAGACGACCGGCGACGCCATGGAGATACAGATTCAGGCGGCCAACGAGTGCTACAACGCGCTCCAGAATCCGCAGATCAGCGCCACCATCACGGAGGCCCAGCGGCACGAACTCTTCCCCCTGCTCGCGGAGCGTTTCGAGCGCGCGAACCACCACGAGCTGGCCGCTCAGCTCTTCCGCGGCGGCGGCGATCTGGTCCGTGCCGGCGAGACCTTCATCATCGCGGGAAAACTCGAAGACGCCGCGGCCTGCATGAACCAGGCGGGGAAAAAACAGGAGGCGTCGCGCATTGTCGGCCGCTTCCATGAGACCAAGGGCAACTGGCGCGAGGCGGGCACGGCCTATGCCGCGGCGGGGGACTTCCAGCGGGCCGCGGAAGCCTTTTCGAAGGCCAAAGACGCCGGACGCGCCGCCGATTGTTTCACGCGGGCCGGCGATTTCTACCGCGCCGGGCTGGCCTTCGCCCACGCCGGGCGGTTTGCCGACGCCATCAAAGTGCTGCAGCGCGTGAAGGAGGACCATCCCTCCTTCGAAATCTCGCGGGGATTGCTGGGCCGCTGTTTCTACGAGATGCACGACTACGCCCACTGTGTCGCGGCCCTTGAAAACCACCTTACGGGGAAACGGGTCGACAGCGCCCTGCTCGAGTATTTCTACATGCTCGCGCTGGCCTATGAACAGACAGGGCGGCTGGACGATTCGCTTCAAATCCTGCGCAAAATCCACACCGTGGACGTCGATTTTCGCGACGTCACCAACCGGATCTCGAGCATCTCCACGCGGATCTCGATGAAGGTCGGTCCAAATACCGTGTTGCAGGGCGGCGCCCAGGGCGCGGCCAGCGGCCAGATGATGAAGTCGGTCGAGAACGCCCTCGAAGGGCGCTACGACCTGCAAAAAGAGCTGGGCCGCGGCGGCATGGGAGTCGTCTACCTGGCCAGAGACAAGCAACTCGACCGGCCGGTCGCCCTGAAGTTTCTGGGCTCGCTGGTCGACGATTCCGAAGAGTTTCGCGAACGCTTTGTTCGGGAAGCCCGGACCGCGGCGAAGATCTCACACCCGAACATCGTGAGCATCTACGACATCAGCGCCAGCGAAGGACGGGCCTACATCGCGATGGAGTATGTCGAGGGCGTCAGCCTGTACCGGTATCTGGCGAAGAAGGGCGCGCTTCCCCCGCGCGAAGCGGTGAATTTCATGGTGCAGGCCTGTTCGGCTCTTGCGGCCATCCATGAGGGGGGAATCACCCACCGCGACATCAAACCGGACAATGTTCTGATCGCGAAGGGGGGGCTGGTCAAGATCATGGATTTCGGGCTGGCAAAGTCCGAAGACAACCGGCTCACACGGGCCGGGGTGGTCATGGGTACGCCCAGTTACATGTCGCCGGAGCAGGCCCGGGGAAAGGAAGCGGACGCGCGAAGCGACATCTATTCCATCGGGATGGTGCTGCACGAGTGTCTTACGGGCCAGATCGTGTTTGCGAGCGGGAACGTTGTGATGCGGCAAGTGCAGGAAATGCCGCCGCCGCCCAGCGCTTCAAAGGACGACATCCCGAACGAACTCGACGCCATCGTGATGAAGTGCATCCAGAAAAAGCCCGAGGACCGGTACCAGAGCATGCACGAGCTGGTGGCCGACCTGCGCGCGCTGAACCTGGGCGCCTGACCCGCCCGGCAACGCGGGGCTCAGTCTCCGGCGGCGCGTTTCAGGCGCTCTTGCCAGCCTTCGCCAAGCAGGCGGCGGTTATGAAACGTCAGGCGGCGCAGATCGCGGCCCGCGAGTTCGAGGTAGATGTCGAGCCGGACATCCGGCAGGAGGGTCTCCGCACGTTCCGCCCATTCCACGACACAGACATCCTCGGAATCAAACAGCTCCGCGTACCCGAGGTCGGCCACTTCATCGGGCCCGCCCAGCCGGTACAGGTCGACATGCAGCAGGGCCGGATCTTGTCCGTATTGGTTCACCAGGGTGAACGTCGGGCTGTGCACATAGTCGGCCTCCGCGAAATGGCCGGCCATGCCCGAGACCAGGCAGGTCTTGCCGGTGGCGAGTTCGCCCCGGAGTGCGACCACGGCGCCTCGCGGGAGCATCGCCGCCAGGGCGGCTCCCAGCCGGCGCGTCGCTTCCGGCGACGCGGTCTCGATGATGCAGTCTCCTGTGGTCATGGTTTCGCCAGGGCCTCGCGATAGAGCCGCTCGTATTCGCGCGAGGAGCGTTCCCACGAGAAATCCTCCGCCATGCCGGCCTTCCGGAGCCGGCGGCGCCTCTCGGGATCCTGGTAAATCTCGAGGGCGCGCCGGACCGCATGCACGAAGTCTTCCACGGCAGGCTCGCGGAAAACGACTCCCGTCGCCTTGCCGTCGGTAAGGTTCCGGGCCGTGGCGTCCCGGACCGAATTGGCCAGGCCGCCGGTGTACCGGACGACCGGAATGGCGCCATAGGCCAGGCTGTACATCTGAGACAGGCCGCACGGTTCCGAGCGCGAGGGCATCAGGAAGAAGTCGCACCCCGCGTAAAACTGATGGGCCAGCGCTTCGTCGTAACGCAAGATGACCTTGAGGAGTTCCGGGCGCCGTTGCGAGGCCTCCGCCAGGCGGCGTTCCAGCTCGGAGTCCCCCGTGCCCAGCACGGCGAGCTGGAGCTCTTCCCGGAAAAGCGTCTCCAGCGAATCGATCAGGAGGTCGATGCCCTTTTCGTAGACCAGGCGCGATACGCAGCCGAACAACGGGACATTTTTGTCCGGCAGCCCCAGGTCGGTCTGGAGCGCGGATTTGCAGCGGCTCTTTCCCCTCAGGTTCTTGCGGGAGAAATGCGCCGGGATGAGCGGGTCCTCCGCGGGGTTCCACTCCGCGTAATCGATGCCGTTCAGGATGCCGCTGATATCCGCGGAGCGCGTACGCAGATAGCCGTCGAGCCCCCATCCGCCTTCCGGGGTCTGGATTTCTTCCGCGTACTGCGGGCTCACCGTGCTGATTCTGTTGGCGAAGGCGATGCCCGCTTTCATTACGTTCACGTCGCCATAGTATTCGAGGTAATCCGGCGTAAAGAGACGTTCCGGCAGCCCCGTCTGATAAAACTGAGCGCCGGGAAACCGGCCCTGGTAAATCAGGTTGTGGATCGTGAACACGGTCGGGATGCCGCGACAGGCCGGATTGACCCGCTGCGACACCTTCAGGAAGGCCGGCGCGAGCGCCGTGTGCCAATCGTTGCAGTGAATCACGTCGGGAAGCCAGCCGGTCTGGGCGACGCCTTCCAGGGCGCTCAGGGAGAAGAAGGCAAACCGCTCGAGGTTGTCCGAGTAGGGTCTGCCTCCTGCCTGGTACAACCCGCTTCGCGCAAAATACAGGCCTTGCTCGATGAGGTAGACCGGCACACGGGACCCCGGCAGTGTCGACAGGCGCACGGCGCCCGAGAGGTGGTTTCCCCCAAGGTACACCATGAACGTGCCCAGCCGTTTCCCGAGCAGGTTCTTCGGGATACTCGCGTAGCACGGCATGACCAGCCGGACATCGTGTCCCAGCGCCGTGAGGGCCTTGGGAAGAGAATTGGCGACATCGGCCAGGCCGCCCGTCTTCGCGAAGGGGGCGATTTCCGACGCCAGAAACAGGATCTTCAGCGGGTCCGCATGCCGTTGCGCGCTCATTTCGTACGCACCTCGAACAGCGGGGGCTCGAGATACTCATACACCCGCACGCCCGTGGCTCGTGTCCGGAGGTGTTGGGCGAGCATGGGAATGACCGGCCGCTCCGTGGCCTCGTGGCCCGCGTCAATGACCGCGAGCCCGCGATGCTGCGCCTCGAGCCCCTCGTGGTATTTCACGTCGCCGGTGACGACCGCTTCCACATCCGGAGGCACACGGTGGAGTTCCCCTCCCCCGCTGCCCCCGATGACCGCCACCTGTTTGACCTTGCGCTTCGCATCGCCGATCACCCGCGCGTGGCCGCAATCCAGCCGCGCCACCACGTGCGAGGCAAATTCTCCCAGGGGCAGGCCGGACGGGAGAGTCCCGCGCATTCCGAGTCCAATCCCGGGGATGCCGTTTTCGAGCGGCACGATGTCGCAAGCCGGTTCTTCGTACGGATGGACTCTGAACAGGGCTTCCAGCACGTGCGGGAGACGCCAGGCGGGAACCACGGTCTCGAAACGCAACTCGGGTTCTTCGTTAAGCCTTCCCTTCCGGCCGCTGAAGGGACGGGATGCCTCACTCGGCCGGAATGTGCCTATGCCGGACGTGGAGAACGTGCAGTGGGTGTAACCGCCGATTGTCCCCGCCCCGGCTTCGCACACCGCCGCGCGCAGCGCATCAACATGCTGTGGCGGCACAAACGTCACCAGCTTCACTTGCGAGGCCTGCTCGACGCGCAACAGAGGCCGCATTTCCTGCAGTCCAAGCGTTTCCCCAAGACAGTGGCTCACGCCGCCGGGCGCCACGTCGAGGTTGGTGTGCGCCGAATAACAGGCGATATCCGCTTCGGCCAGCGCCAGGCACAGCGCGGCATGGGGGGCGTCCCGCCGCAACGAGACCAGTGGATCCCAGATCAGCGGATGATGGGCCACAATCATCTGCGCTTTGCGCCGCTTCGCCGCCGCCACCGTTTCCGGCGCCACGGTCAGTGCGACGAGCACGCGCGTGACGTCGGCGTCCGGGTCGCCGGTATGCAACCCGGCCTTGTCCCACGGATACGCGAGCGCGGGCGGGGCCAGCTCGTCAATAATTAAACAAAGGTCGCGGACTTTCATGCTCGGTTCCCATCATCGCGGACAGCGGGGCCGTTCCGTTCCGGGAATGAGCATACCCGCAGCAGTGCGCCCATGTCCAGACGTGCGGGATGCACAGCGGTTTCGCGGGCATTCCGGAACGTTTTCGCGGGACGAGGACGGCGGATTCAGGACGGAATCCATTGACGGCGCCTTCTGCCCCACTTCGGTATAATGATCACTATATGTTGTATGAAGCAGAAACAGAGGCTTGAAAACCACAATACTTTGTGTTATGAATACCCCTGTACTCGGGATGTTGGGGAGACAACATTCCGGCATACCGCTAGCGTTCTTGTTGAGAGGACACACCCACTTCGAACGTGTTTCCGGGGGAAGTAACACGTCCGGCATACCCAATTAGGCGAAGTTTTTCCGGTGCTGCGTTTTGTCGCTATGGAGGCCAGCGTGTTTCGAATCCCGTGCGTTGCGGTCAAGTGTTTTCTTTTCGTTTTTGGTGTTTTCGCACTTTGCGGGTGTCCGCAGGAGGGCACTGCCCGCCGCATCTGGGTGCTGAACGGAGGAGACCGGCCCGTCACCGGCGTCTACACGTGCATGGACCCCCGCGGGGAGAACTGGGGAGAGAACCTGATCCCGGCGCTGGTTCCGCCGGATGGGTTTAAGGTGGTGGAGGCCGCCATTCCGCCGGGCGAGACCTGCTGGGTATGGCCCCACCTCGACGGGCACGGCCTGATGGCCGTGTGCGTGCTGCCCGGAGACGCGGACATCTACCTGGTCGTCAGACGCACCGGCGATGGCGATTATTGCACGCAGGCGCTCGGCAGCACGCTCTCCCCCGCCTGTGCCCGGTATTTGCTGGAATAGGCGGCTACACCGTTTCCATCGAGATGGCGGCGTAACCCACCACGCGGGTGCAGTCGCCGGAAGCGTTCGCGCTGGTGCGGTAATCGAGCAGTTGCCAGAAGCTCGCGCCGGCGGCCGTCGCAAACGCCATGGCGCAGATGACCGCCGTGGACCCGCACATCGAATACCGGCTCTCGTCAATGCCCCTGCCGAACGCATCGGTATCTTTGCTCAGCACGGCCTCGATGGTTCGCGCATCGATCTCCGCGGCCCGCTGCTGCGACAGGTAGTGCGAAAGATCGGTCGATGCCAGTACGAGGTCGCCCGGGTCGAGCAGGGCGGCCAGTTTCTTGCCCAGGTCGGCATGCCAGGGCGAATGCGAGCCGAACAGGACGGGCACCAGCGGTACCGGTCCTCCGCACGCGGCATGCAGGAACGGCAACTGGACTTCCAGCGCGTGTTCGGGGAGATGAGGTTCGATGGACCGGCTGCCGGTCACCTCCGCAAGGTCATGCGCGAAATCGCGATCGACGGGAAAGTCCCCCAGCGGAGATTCGAAACGGCTCCCGGTATAGACAGAGGCGCGGAAGATCGGGTAGCGGTGCGAACACCCAAGCAGCACGGCGCGCGACGGGCGTTTCCCCTCGATACGGCGGAAGGCGAACCCGGCCGTCTGGCCCGAATACACATAACCTGCGTGGGGTACGACCAGGGCCCGGACCCGTTCGGGCGCGGGCTCGACCGTGGCGGTGTCCAAAAAGGTGCGCACGGCCTGAGCCAAAGCGCGTGGGGACGCTGGATAGAATTGTCCCGCAACCATCGTCGGGCGCGGCATGGTGTCGGTCATGGCGAGGGCCTCCCCGGTGCTTGTGCCCCGGTCTCCCGGCGGCGGTCAGAGCTCCAGTGTCGGGAACCGGTGAAAATGACCGTTGCCCTGGATGCGGCGCTTGGTTTCACCCACCGCTTCGAGCTTCGGGATGACGTCGTCCATGTGCTGTACGATGAGCGCTTCGCGCTCAGATTCACGTTCCAGGGAAAGCAGCTTCACTTTCTGATACAGGGTCAGCCCCACTTCCTGCCCCAGCTGAAACGAGAGGTTCGGGCCGGCAAAATCGTCCCGTACATAGCCCGTATCGAGAAGCTCATGGAGCCGGCGAAACCGCTGCGACAGCGCGTCCTTCGGGGTGGGGCTGTGGATCTCCATGTTTTCCAGGAAGGTGACCTCGCCCGCGGAATACAGCTTTCCCGGAACGTCGCGGACAAAGCGTTCGAGATGAAAGGCTCTCCGGCCCTTGGTGAGGATGTCCATCTCCCCGTTCTCGTAGGTCACGCTGATTTCTTCGAGGCTCATTTCGGTGCCGTATTCGGCCACGCCCCCGTTGATGTACGCGGGGATGCCGAAAGCGCTCTTCTGGTCGCGGCATTCGGTGATCAACTGCTTATAGCGGGGTTCAAAGACATGCAGACGGAGATGCTCTCCGGGAAAGACGACCAGTTCCAGGGGAAACAGTGGCAAGAGGGTTTTCATAATTGCATCCGGTCTCGCGCTGGGCGAAGCTCTCGTCTCCCGTGCTTTGGGATCCGGCGACACGATCCTCATCACAGTATAACAAACGGGGAAACAGGCGCCCATCCCGCACGGCCCGGTTTGTTTCAACTCCTTGAAAACGCTATTCTTGGCGTGATCAAGGGCATTGGGAGCAATCGGAGGCGGCATGCAACTCTATTCGTGGAACGTCAACGGGGTGCGGGCGGTGGAAAAGAAGGGGTTTGTGCCGTGGCTGCTGGAGACCGGGGCCGACATCCTCTGTCTGCAGGAGACCAAGGCCCAGGAGATCGACCTGCCGGAATCGGTGCGTTCCCCGGACGGATACCGCAGCGTGTGGCACAGCGCAAAACGTCGCGGCTACAGCGGGGTGGCGACGTATGTTCGCAACGGCCTGGAACCGCTCCGGATCGAGGGGCTTGGCGTCCGCAAATTCGACGATGAGGGGCGCTGCCAGGTGCTCGAATTCGATTCCTTCGCGCTGGTCAATGCGTATTTCCCGAACAGCCAGCCGCTGCGGGCGCGTCTGTCCTACAAACTCGAGTTCTGCCGGGCGATGATCAAGCTGGGCAGGCAACTGCGGGAAGCCGGGAAACCCATGGTGTTATGCGGCGATTTCAATATTGCCCACCGGGAAATTGACCTGGCGCGCCCGAAAGACAACGAAGACAACCCGGGGTTCTATCCGGAAGAGCGGCGCGCGATGGAGCGGTTGCTCCGATGGGGTTTCGTGGACACGTTTCGGCATTTTACGCCGGACCCCGGGCATTACACGTGGTGGTCGTACCGGACCAACGCCCGCGCCCGCAACATCGGCTGGCGGCTCGACTACCATGTGGTCGATGAGGCCTTGTTGCCCCGGCTTGGGGAGGCGCGGATCCATCCCGAGGTGCAGGGTTCAGACCATTGTCCGGTTTCCATCACCCTGGACTGAGGGTAACGTGATGCGCTCGAAAGTGACGACAAAACGGGGCGATCAGGGCGAAACGACCGCGCTGAACGGGGAAACGTACGCGAAATGCCATCCCCTCATCCGTTGCGTGGGCGCCTTGGATGAGGCGCGTGCGCAAACGGCGCTTCTGCGGCAGGTCCTGGTTTCGCACCACGACGAGGCGCTCGGCGAGGTCATTGAGTTCCTGTACTGGGTGCTGCACACGTTCTTTATCATCGGTACCGAGTGCAGCGATCCCGGGAAGAAACACCCCGAATACCGGAAGGGAACGATCGGCGAAAAGGCGTTGCGAACGCTGGAAGACGCGCAACTGCGGCTCGAGGCGGAGCTGACCCTGCCCAATGCGTTCATCGTCGGCGCATCTACGGTTCCGGCCGCCCACGCGGACGTGGCGTGTACCGCGGTTCGCCGGCTTGAGCGGGCGTTCGCGGAACTCCGGGAGGCCGTGCCCGGCTTTGATGCGGGGATCATCCCCGCGTTTCTGAACCGGCTGAACGACTACCTGTTCATCCTGGCCCGCTGGCTCGAACGCGGGGAGCATGTCCCGGTCGATTACGGTATCCTGGACGATTCGGAGTCTTAAGGCCTTCCGGTCAGCCCCCGGCCCCCAGATCCGTGGGCGCAAAATCGTCCGTCAGGATCATGCCCCGGCCCGGGCCGCCCACGGCGGGGGAAATCTGGCGGATGCGGTCCTGGAGCCGCGGAAGCGGGAGCCGCCCCGCGTCCGCCAGCCGTCGGGTGAGCTCGGTGAGCTGCTCGACGCTCAGAGGATGATGGACGACGGGGCCGCGGGGCCATTGCTCGTAGTTGCCTTCCGGGGCGCCCTCGGCGGTCAACGGGATCTTGATGCCCACCAGCACGGTGTTCATGCTGCTTCGGGCTTTAAAGGCATACGTGAACTCAAAGACCTGGGCCATCGTGGTGAGCAGGTCTTGCACGCGGTCACGCCGGGTGCGGCGGTCCGTCTCCACGGTGTTATAGACCAGACACCCCCCGTCTTTGATGCGGTCGCGCGCAATCCGGAAGAACTCCACCGTGGTCAGGTGGTACGGGAGATTGAGGCCGTAGGGACTGGTCCCGTAGGCGTCCATCATGATCGCGTCGTACTGTTTGCGCGTCCGGCGGATGAACACCCGGCCGTCGGCCACCGCGATGTGCAGCCGCGGATCTTCCGGCACCTGAAAGAACTCGCGCGCGACTTTGACCACCAGCGGGTCGATCTCCGCGACTTCGAGCCGGGTGTTGGGGTAGTACTGGAGGAACGCTTTGGGTCCCGTGCCGCCGCCGAGTCCCACAAACAGGATGTCTTCCGCGGCGGGGTTGATGATCATCGGGACATGAAAGAAGTCGGTGTACTCGAACCCCCCTTCCACGGGATTGCGGCGCGACATCTGGGTTTGCCGGGTATCGTCGAACCGGAGCATGCGGGTGTCCCCCTCGTCGACGACCAGAATGTGGTGGTAGGCGCTGTACCGGTCAAAGAGGACCTGGGCATCCGCGCTGCCGCAGGCGCCCAGGGCCGTGAAGAAGAGCATTGCCGCGGCGGTCCCTTTTCTGCACGTCAACAGGGATACGGCCATGACCAGCAGGCCCAGCGCGGCGAGGGCCAGGGACACCCAGAGCAGCGTCGTGCGCACGCCGAAGTTCGGCAGAAACACAAACGTGATGAGCATGACTCCCAGGATGCTCCCGACTGTGGACAGGCTCGATATCCAGCCCGCGCCGGACCCCACGCGGTCGAGGCTCCGCACCTGCAGGCGAATGGCCTGCGGGGTCACCGTTCCGAGGGCGAGGATGGGGACAAACGTGCAGGCGCCGGCGGCAACGATCGGCCACCACCACGCCGGGTCGGTGTTTTCGAAGGAAAACAGCCAGTCCGCGGTGCGGAACGCCAGCGGTTCCATGGGCAACGCGGTAAGGCCCCCAATGACAAGCACCAGTCCGAGAAGCCACCACGCCCGGAACCGATCCGCCAGGTATCCCCCCAGCGCATAGCCGATGGCCAGGCCGGCGAGGACCACCGCCATCTCCGCGGCCCAGATCTCGAGGAGACTCCCGAAATCCCGTTGGAGAATGCGCACGGCGATGAACTCATAGATCATCACGGTCGCACCGGAGTGCAGCACGCAGAACATCAGCGCCAGCGAAACCGCGGCGCTGCGTGCGGGTGAGACGGACTGATCCGGCGATGCATGGGGAGTGGACGATACGGACATCGGGGCCTCCTGAGTGTTGCGCGCGTCTTGAAACCATGCCCGTGAACCGGGCTCGATCATTACAGGCGGTGCTTTCTTGCGAGAAGCTCGAGCTTCAGCCCCGCCATGGCGGTGCGCACCAGCGCGAACGGCTTTCCGCCGAACGCGGCCGCCATCAATTCGTTGAACAGCTCGAATTTCTTCCGGGAATAGGGGTACCAGTTCAACTCGGACTTGGCGCTTTGTTTGTCAATGACCAGGGATTTCACGTTCGAAAAGGTGTGCAATCCAAACGGTCCGCGGTAGCGCCCGAAACCGCTGTCTTTCACGCCGCCGAAGGGCAGGCCGGAGTTGGCCTGGGTAGCCAGGACGTTGTTGATGGACACATTGCCCGTGACGAGGCTCCGGGCGACCCGTTCGGCGCGCTCAAGATCCGCCGACCAGACGCTGGCGCTCAGGCCGAACGGCGAGTCGTTGGCGAGGTCAATCGCTTCCTGCTCGGTCGCGAACCGGCTTACGGTCACCACGGGGCCGAACGTTTCGTCCCACGCGATTTTCATGCCGTCTTTGAGGTCTGTCACGACGGTTGGGGGAAACACGTGGGATTTTCCGCTGCGTGTTCCCCCGCAGGCGACGGTTCCGCCCTTGGCCCTGGCGTCGCTGATCTGGTCCTCGATGGTCTCGATCTGGAATTCCGCGGTCATGCAGCCGACGTCGAGTTCGCCATCGTCCCCGCCGGCGCCGTCCGGCGCCAGGGTCTTGAGTTTGCCGGCCTTCTCCGTCAGCGCGGCCACAAACCGGTCATAGAGGCCTTCCTGAACGTAGATGCGTTCGACGGACGTGCAGGTCTGCCCGCAATTCGCGAACGCGCCCCAGAGCGCCCCGTTGACCGTGCGGTCGATGTCGACGTCGTCGAACACGAGCATGGGGTCCTTGCCGCCCAACTCGAGTTCCAGGGGGATCAGGTGCCGTGCGGCGGAGGCCATGACCTGCCGGCCCGCCCCTACGCTGCCGGTAAAGAAGATTTTGGCGGGTCTTTCGTCGAGCAGCAGCTCGGCGTGCCTGCGGGTGGCATAGACGACCTGGATCGCGTCTTTCATGAAGCCGCTGTTCCCGGTGAGCTCTTCAAACAACCCCTTGAGCGGGGTGTAGCTCGAAGGCTTGAGGATCGCCGGATTTCCCGCGATAAACGCGCAGATAATGGGCACAAACGAGAGGTGAAACGGGTAATTCCACGGGGAAATCACGAGCACGGGCCCCAGGGGCTCGAAGACCACCCGGGATTTCTTGCCGAAGAGGAAAATGGGCGTCTTGACGCGCCGATCGGCCAGGATCCGTTCGGCATTCTTCTCGTAATAGTCAATCGTGTCAATCGCGGGAAAGAGTTCGAGCATGAGGGCGTCCGTGAGGCATTTACCGGTCTCACTGACGATTTTGCGCGCGATTTCCTCCCGGTGTTCCAGCAGATACCGCTTGAGTTTTGAGGCTTCTTCGAGGCGTTCCCTTACCGTCATCGCCTTGAGCGTTTTGAATGCCTCCCGGGCGCGCGCATAGGTCGCCGCCACCTCCTGTTCGGAAGGGGCGGGGATGGTGTAGAGAAGTTCCCCATTGCGCGGATTGCGCACGGTTATGTCTTCCGGGGCACTCCGTGTCTCGCGAGCTGTCTCGGTCATATCAGGACGCCTCTTGCCGCGGGCACACCCGCACACCGTTCGCTACAAGATCTCGGGGGCCCAGTATAGCAAAGCGATCAAGACGACCCAAGCAGACGAATTGCCGCGGCCGTGCGGGATTTACCGTCCGGAGGGTCATGCATCGCGGTTCGGCGACGCCTGGTCCTCATCACTCTCGAGGTCGTTTACGTGAACGACGCGTCCGTCACGTTCGCGCAACGGATAGGGCAGGAACAGGAAGAAGCCGATCAGGCATGCGATGCCCGCCAGGAGCACGGACAGTTTCAGACCGGCAATCGTCGCCTCGGCGTGCGCGTCGCCCAGCCCCTTGAGATTGCTGAGGGTGACGATGCCCAGACCGATCATGAGTTTCTGGAAGATGCCCTGGACCCCGAAGAACATCCCTTCCCGGCGCTGGCCGGTGAGCCGCTCGTCGTAGTCCACCGCGTCGGAGAGGAGGGCAAACGGAAGGACCATGAAACCCGCCACAGTCACCCCGACCAGCGCGACCACGAACAGGGTCTGGGGGATGACCCCGCCCAGCGGCAGCACGCCGACGGCCGCGAAGAGGGCGAAGACCCCGCCGGACGCCAGGAGGGTGCCGAGGAAAACGCGGTACTTGCCAAACCGCGCCGCGAGCTTCTGCATCAGGAAGAACGCCGCGATATTGAAGAGGACGAAGCACCCCATGAACACGGAGGTGAAGGCTTCGTCTCTTCCGAGGACCGTCTCAACCCAATAGGGGAGCATGGCGATGACAATCTGAAGGCCGAACCAGTAAAAGGCGGTCGAGAGCGCGATGCGGAGAAACGCCCGGTTCTTGAGCGTAAGCAGCATGCCCCGGAGCAGCGGCACCTGCGGAGGGCCGTCGTGACGATCCATGGGTTTGGGTTCGCGGATGGTCCAGGCAAGGGGCATAAACGCGACAATAGCGACGGCCGCCACAATAGCGGTGGTGACGCGGTACCCGAGCGCGGCGATCACCACCCCGGCAAAAGCGAACAACACACTGGAAACCACGACAAACAGCGATTGCGCCACAGTCAGCGATACCCGCTCTTCCATGTTTGACGTGAGTTCCGGCAACAGGGCCAGGTAGGGCATCACGACCACGGAGAACAGGAAGAAGTACGCCTGAAGCAGCACGGCGAGGTACAGAAAATTGATGAGACTGGTCTCCGCGACGGGCGGGTTGTACATGAGCCAGACGACCAGCGCCAACGGCAGGATACCCCGCCGGATGAAGGGGATGCGACGACCGAGGGGCGACCGGAAATTGTCGGTCCAACTGGCGATGATGGGGCAATACACGGCCTCGCCGATGCGGCCGAGCATGTACGCGGCCGCGAACAGGCGGGGCGTTACCAGGGCCACGGCATCTTCGGCCCCGGGGAGATAGCGTTTCATGAGCCATTGCATCAGCAGCAGGTCGGGCAGACTCATGCCCAGTGCGGCCAGTCCGAAAACCAGTTTCGTGCGGAATGAGAGTTTGGTCACGCGGCTCGCTCCTCTTGGCTTACGCATTCCGGGGACGGGCGAGGGCCTGGCGCGGGCGAAGCCGGGCAGGACCACAAAAGACAGGGCGGGTTCTGCCTCAGAATTCCTCCGGTGCGCCCCCAGCGAGTTCGAGGCATTCTGCACGCAGGGCGAGCGGCGCGTCAATGGGGGCGGGACAGAAGGGAAGGGAGCGCCGACAGGTGGCCCTCCGGCGCTCCCCCTTCCGGAACTCCTGTTTACATGTCGATCAGGGCCTGACAGACAGCCATCAGCACGCAAACAGGAAAATCACCGGGATAGCGAACAAACTCGACGTGGCCGTCCATGAACAGGACATTGGAACCTCCCGGAAGATGATTGGAGTCCCGGGCATCCAGGCCGAAGTAATCCCACAGGACGGGGATATCGCTCTGCGCCAGGGCGCCCGATGCCGGGCTGTTGATGTCCGTGACAAAAAACCGTTCAACGCCTTCCCGCAGGCGGAGGATGTTCTCCGGTCCTTCGGTAAGCAACGAATAGTAAAGGAGGTCTTCGTCATATTGCTCGACCTGGCCGAACACGCTCTCGAGAATGGAGAAATACGGCCCGTCAATGTGCGAGAGGATGACGAGCATGTTCATCGGGTTTTCCTGGAGCCGCGGATCGTTCAATTCGCCCTCCGGTCGCAGGAATTGTTCCGGCAGAACCGCCCAGCCCAGATAGTTGTACGAATCCCCGTCGAGGCGGCAGGGATCGATCCCCCGGGCGAGATCGCCTTCAATGTGCCACAACCCGTCCGGCACCTTTCCCGCACTCGAATCGGACGGACAGGAACACACCTGGGCGTCCGTCAAGTACTCGGGGTAAACGGCCACGGCATTGAAACACCACTTCCGATCGTTGGCCTTCTCACAGAGCGGCGGCGGGAAATGGGTGCCCGTCCCCGCGCGAACGGCGCCTGTGCCGCTCCTGTTCTCGGTGATGAAGGGCATGAGCGGCGGCCATTTCTGCTCCTTCGCTTCATTGGCATACATCTTGAAGATCAGGCCCAACTGCTTCAGATTGTTCGCACAGGACGCCCTTCGGGCGGCTTCGCGCGCACGCGCAAGCCCCGGAAGGAGAATCGCGGCCAGCAGGCCAATGATCGCGATCACCACCAGCAATTCTATCAGTGTAAAGCCTTTCCGTTTCATGACACGCAACCTCTGTACGTTTAAGCCCCCGCAAACTCCACAGAACAGTTCAGGTCACTCTGGGCATCGCCTCCTTTCCCCCAAAAATCATTAACGCAGATCAATGCGGGCATATATAACATAAAAGGGAGAAGGTAGTCAAGCACGTATAGGCGGATCCGGCATTTGCCGCGGAGTGCTCATTTTCTTGACGGATGCCGAATTCCGCGTGTACGCTGGTCTGGCCCGATGGTCGCAGGTGATGCCCGGGCCATGCCTGGGGGAAGGGGGAAGCATGAGAGGCACAACGATTGGTCTGTTTCTTGTCATCCTGGTGTGTGTCATCGTTGGCGTGGTCTATTGGACAAGACTGGCGGAGCAACCCGTTCCGGAAACAGTGCAACCGGTCAGGGAAACGGCCCCGGTCGCCGCTCCTCCGCCCGTTATAGAAGTTGTGCCTCCGGCCGCGGCGCCCGCGCCTGTCCCCGGCCCCGAACCCGAGCAGGACCCGGCTGCCGTGGCGGAGGAGCCCGCGAGTACGGTTCCAGAGGCGGCGCCGGAAAATGGCGATCCGTTTGGGGGACAGCCGATCACCGTGGAGACCCTTACCGGATGCAAGCAGATCCAGCAGCTTGGCGATGCGCAACTCGTCGTTGAATTCGCCCCCAACGGCGAATGGAAGATGAACGGCAACGTGCGTGCCAAATGGACTATCGAGGGCGACAGGGTCAAGATCTACAAAGACGGCTCGGACGAGGTCCACTATATCGACATCGTCAACAACAAGCTGGTTTACGACGGCAAGGTGGTTGCCCTGACCCGGTAGCGGCCGACTGGGCCGTGCTGACCGGATGCCCGGCGGTGAACGGCGGCAAAATCAAGCCCCGCCCCGCGCCGTAACGAGCGCGGGGCGGGGCGTTTTCTGTGCCGGACGGGCATGCGGGGAATGGAGACTACTCCCAGCAGCCCATCCCGTCATACGGGTCGATATCCGGCGTGACACGGATCGGGGTCGTAAAGGTCTGGGCGCCGAGATCCGCCTCGACGAAGTAGGCGGTCCACCCCTGGGCCGGCGGCGGGCAATACCCGACGTACGTGCCGTTGGACTGCGGCGACAGGTCCGTGCTGGTGTAGATGGGGCCGACCGACTCCAGGCGGAAATCCCGTGCCGTCGGATTGGTGGCCTGCCACAACTTCACCGAATCCGGGGTCTTGGACGGCGTCACGATGATGGCGCCATTGGCGTCGACCGTCCAGTTGATGTACGGATTCTGGTATCCATACACCTGATTGAATCCCCAGCTGAAAATCTGCCAGAGATTGTCGTAATCGTCGAGAACGCCTTCCATGTAGTGGTCCTTGTTGGGGAAGTAGCGAAGGCGCATGTCGGTCTGGTTCGGGAGCTCGCTGAGATAGAACCTCGAGGAATCCGGCAGGAAGAACTGGTCCCCGGAGGCATTCAGGATGAGCGTCGGCATCGTGAAGTTTGAGATGAACGTGTAGGGATCCACGATGTTGAGCAGATCCGGGGCCAAGGGGTCATTCGCCGCACGGCAGAACAGGTCGAAGTCGACATAGTCCTGGATGGCCGGCGAATACAGCCCGTAGGCTTCCCAGTGGTGCTCGACCTGTTTCGGCAACTGGAACACGTCGATCACGATGGGAATGACGGCCGCTACGCGCGGATCCACCGCGGCGGTAAGCCAGGCTGTCCATCCCCGCTTGGACGCGCCCAGCACAATGAACTTGTCCAGCGTGTCCCGCGTCTGCTGGATGGCATCCATTCCCTTGACCGCGGCTTTGACCATTGCGCAATGGGCCGGCCAGGTCCAGTCTCCGGTGTCCAGGCATTTGTCCATACTGTAGGCGAGGATCTCGTCTTCAGTTCGGCGGTTATCAACCTCGTCGGTGAAATAGAGGGGTTGATTGGGCACCTGGTCGATCTGGGCGTAGCACGAGCCAAGCCCGATGGCTACGGTAGCAAAGAGGCTGTCGGGAGTCGGGTACTTCAAGGGGTTGGATCCGCCGTTAATCAGGTAGATCACTTTGTCGCCGTGGAACCACGGCACTACCATCACCATGTCGTGCTCCCACAAGGGCCGGTCGACCTCCGCGGTGGTCCGCCATGTCTGCGAGGTCACGGTCATTTCGTACCCTTCCCAGCCGACATGGTCATCCCGGTCAATCACGCTGAACGTCGAGTTGGGGTCGTTGGCGCCGACATATTCAACCAGCGCATTCTCCGACAAGCCGGGGGTGGCGGGTTTGAAAATGGCGCTCACCCACTTGTCGCTCGTTGAACGGAAGGTGTAGGGATTCGGCCGTCCTTCGAAGTCGCCCTCCCAGCGGTCAAACACCCAGCCGGGCGCCGGTGTGGCCGTGAGCGTGACCTTGGTGTAGTAGACATAGTAGTGACTTCCAACGGATGGGCTTACCGTCCCTTCGCCGATCTGCGTGACGATAAGGTAGTTGGCGTAGGCGGGGGACATCACGCACAGGACCGCCATCGCCGCTGCGGCAAACATCACACGTTTCATAGGTGGTTCCTCCGTAGAGTTGGCGTGAGAAACGTACTTCTGGGCCGGACCATTGCCGGAAACGGTACTGCTTGGGTCCCTGTCCCCCTTTCCATGCCTGGCATGGGCGACGGTTGTGTGGAATGAATACAGACGGATTGCGAATGCGCGCATGGCAGGAGACAAGACAGACTCCCCCTGCCCTCCCGTACTCCCCATTTCCCCGTCATCCGACCTCCCTGGCCGCAGCGCGATAGCTGCTCGCGTCCCATGCTGAACGCTTTCGCCCTACCGGATCCAGGCCTTGACCCGGGCGGAACGCCCAATACCACGTTCAGCATACGGACCGCGTGCGGCCCCACAAGATGACCGGGCATACCCTCTGCGAGTATTACCCATCACGGGCTAGATTATGCTTGCGGCCAGAACTTGTCAAGCACTTTCGCGCTTAACCCAATCAGACGGGGAAAACTCTTTCCACCAGCGGCAGCAGGGCGTCATCGATTCCGGTTTCGTCTTCCGGTATGGCTGCTTTGAAGAGGCCCCAATGCTCGACGTGGGTCACCGAGCCGCCGTGGGCGGCCAGCGGGGTCATCGGGCCGAGGGTCTCGACTTCGAGGATGGCGCCGTCGGTGTACAATTCGGTGTTACAGCCGTAGTCCGGGTAGGGCAGCGTGTCCAGGAACGGAAAACGCTTTACAAAAACGGCCCCGTTCAGCACATAGGCCGCCCAGCCCTGCTTGTTGAGAAGCCCCGCCTTCTGGCACTCCTCCCCGGCCTGCGGGTCCTGGACTAGCTGGATGTATTTCTTTCCCCAGACCCATCTCGGGTCGCTCATGTCGGTATAGTGCCAGAGCACCAGCGGCCGGGCGGGCAGCAGTTTGTCGGTATGGGAGATGAATTCTTCGTGGGGGACGATGGCCCGTCCGCCCTGCGCCATCACGGAGAGCGCCCACGGCGAGAGGGTGACCTCCCAGGGGCCGGTGTTGGTCAGGGTATGCTCGAGCCGGATTGTGGCGCCATCTTCGAGGAAGCGAATGCGCAGTTCTTTGCGTATGCCGGTGGACGGCTCGACGTCCTGGGAGAGCGCGAGGCATTTGCCGTCCCACCGGGTCTGGACGGGGCTGTTGTCGGGTTCGTAGGTTCTCGGGATAGCTTCCGGGGCGTGCCAGAGGCGGTGTCCGCCATAGCTGCGCCACTGGTCTCCCCCGGTCTTGCCAAGGTGTTCGGGGAATTCCTTGAACAGGTTATGTCCTCCGGCAAAGGCCAGGCGGATGATGCGCGGGCCGACATCGGTGGTTGCGATGAGCTCGATGGGCCCGCTGGCCAGGCGGATGCAGTTGGGCCAGCCTCCGTATGCGATGGTTTCCATGGTGTGTCCTCCCGGAAGGTGTTGGTGATTAACGGTCAAGGTCTTTTCGGTGATCGCGGCCGATGAGGTAAAACGCCATGAACAGGAAAAGAACCATGTTGAAGAGATACAGAATCCGGTAATTCAGCGCGACGTGACGGTAAATCAGCGCCATGATGCCCATATACACGTTCAACGCGTAAATGAACAGAACCACTTCTTTGTGCGAGAGTCCGAGGCTCAGCAGACGGTGGTGGATGTGGGTCTTGTCGGCGGAGAAGACCTTGCCGGAGTTGCGGGCGCGGGTGGCCATGATGCGCAGCATGTCGAAGATGGGGATGCCGAGGATCACCAGCGGCAGCAGGATGGTGGTCATGGCGGTGGCATGGGAGGCGGCGTCCAGCATTTCGGAGGCGAGGAACAGGCCCAGAAACATGGAGCCGGTGTCGCCCATGAAGACTTTCGCCGGATGAAAATTGAAGAACAGGAAGGCCGCGGCAATGCCCATCACACCCGCGCACATGGCCGCTGAGAGGCCGTCGCCTTGTGAGACCTTGTTGATCAGGAGAAAGGCCGCCATGATCAGCGTGCAGCCGGCGGCAAGGCCGTCGAGTCCGTCCAGCATATTGATCGCATTGATGATTGCCGCTACGGCGAGGACCGTCAGGAAGAAGTCGATAAACCCGAGCTCGATGACGCGGAAATTCCAGGGGTTCATGACGGCCTGAAACCGGTAACCGGCCCAGAACAGAACGGCCCCGGCAACGCACTGACAGGCCAGCTTGGTGAGGGCCCGGATGTCGGAGAGGTCGTCCCAGAATCCCGCCAGGGAGATGACGAACAGGCCCACAAGCAGGCCCCAGTAGTGCGGCTGGCAATACTGCGGCCACACAACATGCATGAGCGCGGCGCAGACGGCCAATGCGGGAAGAAAGACCACCCCGCCGATGCGTGGAACGCTGCCGGTATGCACCTTGCGCCAGTTGGGCGGGTCGACCAGGCCGCGCTTGAGCGCGTAGCGGAGGACCAGGGGCTCGAGCAGCAGAACCACGGCGAATCCCGCGCCAAAAATGGCCAGGAAGGGAATCATGTGCGCCTGCCAGGTCATGACGTCGTCGTTACTCCCGCACCGGGCATGTCTCCGGTCAGTAAGGCATACAATACCGGAGCCCGGGTATTCCAGTCATACCGTTCCTCGATGATTCTGCGGCCGGCCGCGCCCTGACGCTCCCGCTCCGCTGGATCCGTGAGAAACCGGAGGACATGCTCCGCGAACTCGTGGGGGGCATCGGCGACGAGCACCCCGTCCCCTTCCGGCGCGTCCAGCCCTTCGAATCCGATACGGGTGCTCACGACGGGAGTCTTGAGGGCCAGGGACTCGAGATTCTTGGTCTGAATGCCCGCGCCGATCCGCATGGGACACACCGTGCATTGGGCACGGCGCAGAAATGGGCGGACATCGTCGACGGCGCCCACGACGTCAACCCCGTCTCTGCCGTGCAGACGGGTCACCCAGTCCGGCGCATTGATCCCGATGATCTGGAACCGCGCATCCGGTTTGCGCTGCCGGACCCGCGGCCAGATCTGATCGACGAAATAACGCACGGCGTCGCGGTTGGGGGCGCTGTGCAGGTTGCCGAGAAACGCGACCGTGCCCGGGGCGCGCGGCGTGTCGGTTTCGACCGTGAACTTGCTCAGATCGACGCCGAACGGCACGACGACAACAGGTCCCCGGGCGCCGAGGGCGAGCAATCTGTTCCGGTCGACCCCGGTGACCACGATGGAGGCGTTAAACTGCCCGGTACAGCCGGTTTCGAAGGGCGTGATGCGCTTTCGCTCGATTCGCTCGACGTAGCGCGCAATCCCCGTGGCATAGGGGGCGGACCGTTCATAGCGAAGGGTGAGGCAGTCGGTCATGCACAGGATTTTCACGGGGATCGGAAGGGCGCCGGCATAGGGCGCCATCCGCACAAGATGGGCGTAGCAGGCATCGAAGGCCGTTTCCCGGGCCAGCTCGGCCGCCCGCCGGGCAAACGCTCTCGATTGGTAGTAGTGGACCTGCAGCGGAAGAGCGGATGTTGCCAGCCCCAGCGCCACGTTGAAGCGGGACCGGTTCCGGGACAGGTGGACGGTCTCGACGGTCAGATTCGGAAACCCGGCTTCGAAATCCCGGGCGAGTTTTGTTTCGCCGGGATGCTCGATCAGCGACAGGACGTGGATGGATTCCACGCACGGCGATAACAGACGGATATGGCTGTACACCGTCACTTTGTCGCCGCCCGCGGGCGGATACGGCAGCCGGGGCGTCAGGAAGAGTATCTTCATCGTCCGCGGTTTCGCGCCGCCGGTCGCTTCGTCATGCGCGATTCCCCCTCATCTCACGGTTCAAAATAGTGGCGCAGGCACCGGGCGATGGCCTCTCCGGCCCTGCCGTTGCCGTAGGGATTGGCGACTTTGGCCATGGCGGCAAACGCCGCGGGATCATCGAGCAGTCGCGAGGTCTCTGCCACGACCGTTTGCGCGTCGGTTCCGATCAAACGGGCCGTGCCGGCCGCGATGCCCTCGGGGCGCTCCGTGGTCTCGCGCAAGACCAGCACCGGTTTTCCGAGGCTCGGCGCTTCCTCCTGCACGCCTCCCGAGTCGGTCAGAATGAGCGTGCAGTCGCGCATCAGTTTCACGAATTCCGGGTACGGCTGCGGCTCCAGGACATGCACACGCGGCGCCCCCTGCAGCTCCTCCGCCACCGCTTCGCGGACGTTCGGGTTGGGATGGGCCGGGTAGACCACATGCAGGTCCGGATACTTGGCGGTCAGTTGCTTGACCGCGCTGAAAATGGCGCGGATGGGCTTTCCAAAGTTCTCGCGGCGGTGCGTGGTGAGCAGAATCCATCGTTTCATTGGGCCGGTATCCAGGGCGGCGCAGGGCTCGCCGGCGAGTTTGTCGCAGGCCCAGAGCAGGGCATCAACAACGGTGTTTCCGGTGACATGCACGCTGGATTCCGGCGCTCCGCCGCGCACCAGCGCCTGGCGGGCGTTCTCAGTCGGCGCAAAATGGAGGCTGCTGAGACTGTCGGTGACGATCCGGTTGAGCTCTTCGGGAAAGGGGTCCCGGATCTGTCCGGTGCGCAGTCCCGCCTCCACATGCCCTACGGGGATATTGAGGTAAAACGCCGCCAGCGAAGCCGCCATGACCGTGGTCGTGTCGCCCTGGACCAGCACCATGTCCGGTTGGAGGCGCCGCAAGACCTCGCGCATCCCGGACAAGACGTTCGCCGTGATGTCGAACAGGTCCTGTCCGGGGAGCATCACGTTGAGCTCTTCGTCGATTCGCAGATCAAAGAAACGGACCATCTGGTCCAGCATCTCCCGGTGCTGGCCCGAGGAACAGACCTGAATCTCGAATTCCCGGCACCGGCGCAGGGCATGGTAGACGGGCGCCATCTTGATGGTCTCGGGGCGGGTGCCGATGATGAGCAGAATGCGCTTCATGCGGAGTTCAACCCCAGATTCCGGTAGATGTCCAAAATCGTCTCCCGCACCGTCTCCCAGTTGAGGCGTTGCTCAAACAGGCGCCGGCCGTTCTGTCCGAACGATGCCGCCAGGCGGCGATCATCTCTCCATCGGACAATGACTTCGCGCAAACCGCGGTCGTCCTCGAACGGCAGCAGGGAACCGCACTGGGCCTCCCGCACTATCTTCGCGGAAGGAGGCTCTTCATTGGCCAGCACCGCCGTGCCGCACATGAACGCGTCGAACATTTTCGAGGAATTGGCCGTGCGGTTGATCTCGAGCGCTGGATCATAGTACGAAAACACGGCGTCGGCTCCATACGTCCGGCGCAGGGCCTCCGGATAGTCGACCAGGCCGATGTACTCCACATGCGGAGCGGCGTCGAGCAGGGCCCGGTAACGCTCGTCGGTGATCCAGCCTGCCATAACGACTCGGACCCCCTCAAGTCCTTCCGTGACCCGGACCAGCTTCTCAATCCCCCGGAAGGTAGTGATGAGCCCGCCATAGAAGATCGTGAACGGGGCGTCCGGCGGGTTTTTCTTCCATTCCGGCTGAACGTCATCGTACGGGCAGTTCATGGCCACCACGAGGTTGCCGGGCCGCTTGTCGCCGAACAGGTAGGTGCGCCCTTCGTCGACGATGATGACCGCATCGGCCCGGCGCGCGCAGACCTGTTCCGCTTTCCGGAAAAGGCGTTTGAGAAACCGGGGAATGGTCTCGCTCTTTACCGAATAGAAGTCGTAGATGTCGTACACCACGGGTTTTCGCCGCAGCACCCGGGCCGCCAGGGCCGGCGCCACGGTGTCGAAATCACAGGCGTGAATGGCATCGTAACGCCGGCACAGGAGTTGGAAGAATGCGTAGACCCACCACAGGGGCATCATGACAAACAGCCACTTGCTGGCGTACGGCGCGGGGATGTGGCAGCGGCGGATGCGGTATCCTTCCCGCTGCTCAAACCGCGGATACTCCCGGCCGCGATCCCAGCACAGCAAGTCCACGCAAAAGCCCGCTTCCACAAACATGCGCAGCTCTTTCTGTAACCGGGAATCCCGCGTGCCGGCGTCGGTTCGCAGGACGACTATGCGAGGGTTTGCGGTGCACACGTACCGTGTTTGCGGCGAGAAAGCCCCTTTACGTTGTTGCGCTCGCGCTGCCCGCGAAGCGGCAGAAAAACTCCCCTTCGGCCTGCCGGGACGGCTCCGAACCGGTCCTTGCCCGGGGCATCCACGTGCTCCGGGCCTTCCCGGCGGCCCTGATCGGCCCCTAGAATAGCACCCTTCGGAGAGGGCAAACAACCGCGCGAGCGTGAATTGAACTGCGCGCAGTGCTTGTCGCATGCTACGCCCGTGAACGACTGACCACGGGAGACTGGGGTGACGCGACGAATACTGCTATGCGAGCCGCAGTGTGCGGGCTTTGTGCACGTGCCGTTCAACGCCGCGTTGCTGGCCACGGTGCTCGCGGCCTGGCCGGACCCGGAGGTGACCTTCTTCGGGGAGGCTGAGCATCTGCAGCGTGTCCGGGAATATCTGGAAATGCACGGCTGCGCGGCGGCGGAACGGGTCTCCTGGGCGCCCATCGACGTCCCGGTGCGCGGAGGCAACGGTTTCCGGATTCTCGGGAGAGAATGGACGTGGTGCCAGCGGGTGCTTCGCGAAGCCCGCGCATCGGACGTGGATTTCGTGGTCTTGTGTTCCGCGACGAACACCGGGCTACTGTTTCTCAAGCCGTTGCTGCTTTGCACGCGGTTTCAAAAACCCGTGGTGGCCGTTCTGCACGGCATCCTGGGTTCGCTGGAGCGTCCCGCTTCGCGGAAGCCGTGGTACTGGGCGCTGCATCTCAAACGGGTGCTGCTTCTCCCCCATCCTCGCACGTTGCGGTATATCGCGCTTTCGCCGTCGATTCTGGAACACCTTGCCGTGCGTTTTCCCGGGCTTGCGCAGCGTTTCCGCGCATTTGACATCCCGTGCATGTGGAGCGCCGCGACTCCGCCGCAGTCGCCCCCGCCGGTGCGGTTCGGTTTTCTCGGAACCACGAGCGGTCCGAAACGGTTTGACCGGTTCTGCCGGCTCGCATTCGACGTTTCGGGGGAGGCGCCGGACGCGGAGTTCGTGCTGGCGGGCTTTGCCGCGGAGGACGGATGTTCCGTGGAACATTGCGACGCGGTGCAGGGCGTGGGCGCGCGTCCGCTGGACGCCCGGGAGTTCGCGGACCGGGCGGCGTCACTCACCTATTCGGTGTGGACGGGCGACCCGGAGTACTACCGCCTGGTGGCCAGCGCGTCGTTTCTGGATTCGCTGTATTACGGAAAGCCGGGGATTTACCTGAGAAATCCCTATGTGCAGCACTATTTTGACCGGATGGGCGATATCGGCTACCTGGTGGACTCGTACGAGGAAATGCGCGCTCTGGTCATTGGTCTGGCGCGCGACTTCCCGCACGAGCGTTACCAGCAGCAGTGCGTTGCCGTCGTTCAGGCGCGGCAGGCCCTTTCTCCCGAAGCCCTGGGCGGCGCATTCCGGGCAATCGTGGACGGTGCGCGGGGCTGATTGAAACGCGGCGGTGACATTTGCGGGGCCGTCAGGGAAACCGGTACCATGGCGCGTGTTCATGGATTGACACGAGGGGCAGGACATTGGCCAATCTTTGCGTCGTCGGGGCGGGATACTGGGGGAAGAACCTGGTTCGGACCTTCCACGAGCTGGGGGCCCTGTATGCGGTGTGCGACGTCAACCCGGCGACCCTGAGGGCGTTCGAGGAGCCGTATCCCGAGGCCCGGCTGCTTCCGGACATCGGGCGCGCGCTTGGAGACGGCTGGATAGACGCCGTGGCCATTGCCTCGCCGGCCGTGCTGCATTACGAGCTGGCAAAACAGGCGCTCGAGGCGGGGAAGCATGTCTTTTGCGAGAAACCGCTGGCGCTCCGCGTTTCCGAGGGACGGGAACTCTGCGAGCTGGCCGGCAGATACGGCCGCGTGCTTCAGGTGGGGCATCTGCTCGAGTATCACCCGGCGGTGGAAGCGCTGGCTGCGCTCGTGGCGCGAGGCGAGCTGGGTGAACTCTGGTATGCGTACTCGAACCGCCTGAAATTCGGCAAGTTCCGGACTGAAGAGAACGTGTTGTGGAGTTTCGCCCCGCACGACATCTCGATTCTGAACGCGGTGCTGGGCCGGGTGCCCGCGCGCGTGAACGCATTTTCCCAAACCTGCCTGACGGGCGGTGTGGGAGACGTCGCGCTGGCCCGCTTTGATTACGCGGACGGGCTGCGCGCTCACATCCACGTGAACTGGCTGAATCCTTTTCCCGAGCGCAAGGTGGCGGTGGTCGGCAGCGCGCGGATGGCCGTTTTTGACGATTTGGCCCAAGGCGCGCAGTTACAGGTGTTTGAGACCAGTCTGCGCCGGGACGGAAGCCTGCCGGTGGCGCTGCCGCTTCGCGGGACGGCCATTGACACCCCCGGCGACCCGCCCCTGCTGGCCGAATGCCGCCATTTTCTGGACTGCGTGGAACGGGGCGCTCGTCCCCGCACCGATGGACACAGCGCGTTAAACGTGCTCCGCGTCCTGGAGGCGTGTCAGCACTCCATGGATGCGGATGGGAGCACCGTCGAGGTGCCGGAATTATAGGAAGTGAGACAGGAAGTACTATGAGTGAGTATTTTGTGCATCCCACATCAATCATCGACGAAGCGTGCGAGATAGGCGAAGGCACCCGGATCTGGCATTTCAGCCACGTGCTGCGCAACAGCCGTCTCGGGAAGAGCTGCAACATCGGGCAGAACGTCATGATCGGTCCCGACGTGAGCATTGGCAACAACTGCAAGATCCAGAACAACGTGAGCGTCTACAAGGGGGTCCGGCTCGAGGATGACGTGTTCTGCGGGCCCTCGATGGTGTTCACCAATGTGGTCAATCCCCGCAGTCACGTGAACCGACGCGAGGAATTCAGGGAAACGGTGGTCGAGCGCGGCGCTTCGATCGGGGCCAATGCGACGGTCGTATGTGGCGTGCGCATCGGAAGATACGCGTTTGTGGGGGCCGGCTCGGTCGTGACGAAAGACGTTCCCCCGTACGCCCTCGTGTTCGGCAATCCGGCCCGGTTAAAGGGCTGGGTCTGCTGGTGCGGCGAGCGGCTCAACTTCGGCGGCGGCGATGATGCGCAATGCGCCGCCTGTGGGCGGAAATACCGAAGCGAGGGGGCCGAAACCGTGGTGATGGTTTTTGAGCCGGCCTGACGAAGCAGGCCGTATCCCGTTTTCCTGCTTTGATTTTGCGGGGGCGGCCCGGCCATAATCCCGGTTTCGGCCAGGCAAACCGGGTTCGCAGCAAGGCGCCCACCGACCGGACGCGCCGGGGCGCGCAGGAGTATGCATGTACAGAGACAAGACCGTGGCGGTAGTGGTGCCTGCCTATAACGAAGAGGTGCTCATCCGAACGGTCATTGAGACGATGCCCGCATTCGTGGACAAGATCATTATTGTCAACGACAAGAGCACGGACAACACGGCGGTGGTGGTGCGGGAGTATGTCAGCCGGGACCCGGACGGCGTCGTGCTTGTCGACCTGGAGGAGAACCAGGGGGTTGGCGGCGCGATCGCGGAGGGTTACAAGGTCGCTCGCGACAACCAGATAGACTGCACGGCCGTGATGGCGGGCGATGCCCAGATGGACCCCGGCGACCTGCCCAAACTGCTCGACCCGGTGGTGGAAGGGCGCGCGGACTACACGAAAGGCAACCGCCTGTTTTACGGTGATGCGTGGCACATGATTCCCAAGGTGCGTTACCTGGGCAATTCCGGCCTGTCGCTCCTGACCAAGATTGCGTCGGGGTACTGGCATGTGGCCGATTCCCAGACCGGGTACACCGTCGCCTCGCTGGAGGTGCTCAAGACCCTCGACCTGGACAAGATCTACAAGCGGTACGGCATGCCCAACGACATGCTGGTCAAACTGAACGTGTACGATTTCCGGGTCAAGGACGTCCACGTCAAGCCGGTTTACAACGTCGGGGAAAAATCGGGGATCAGGATCCGGAAGGTCCTGTTTACCATCCCCCTGCTGCTCTTCCGGCTCTTCCTGTACCGCATGGTGCAGAAGTACGTGATCCGGGATTTTCACCCGCTGGTGCTGTTCTACACGTTCGGGTTGGGCCTGCTCCTGGTCGACATCCCGTTTCTGCTCCGGTTTTTCTTCATGTGGATTCAAACCGGGAACGTGCCGCAGATCACCGCCATGGCCATCGTGTTCTTCACCATTACCGGTTTGCAGTCCTTTTTGTTTGCCATGCTGTTCGACATGGAGGCGAACAAGGATTTGAAAGGGAAATGAGGTGGCGTTTCCCCTCGCCCACTACCGTGCCCTGCTGGTAAACTTGCTCGAACGCCGCTACTCCTTGCTCCCTGTGCGGGCGTACTTCGAGAGGTATTTTGAACCGGCGGTCTTTCTGCGGCATGACGTGGACCGGCTCCCAGGGCGGGCGGTCCGCATGGCCCGCGCGGAGCACGCCTTGGGCGTGAAGGCAACCTATTACTTCCGCTCAGATGCCGGCGGGGAGTTTCCGGAAGCCGCGGTTCGCGCTGTGGCCGCGCTCGGTCACGAAATCGGGTACCACTACGAAGTGGTCACCCGGTATGGGGCCGGTTCCGCGGAGGCGGTCGAAGCATTTGCTCGGGATCTGGCCTCGTTGCGGAAACTCTCGGATGTGAAGACCGTTGCCGCTCACGGAAGCCCCCTTTCCGGGGCCACAAACCTCGGGTATGCCCGGGGGCTGGACCGGGCAGCGCTGGGCCTGCTGGGCGAGCCACAGACGGATTTCGACTTTTCGCGCGTGCTCTATGTCACCGACACCGGAGGGATCTTCGGCAGTCCCCACAATCGCAGGGACTGGTCTCCGGGCAAGAACCTGCGCGGACCCATGACGCCGGAATCCCTGGGCCGGTGGCTTTGTCCCGAGCGCGAGCCGCTGGTGTTGTTGACGACCCATCCCGAACGGTGGCCGGAAAGCCGGACCGCGGCCGAAGTGCATGGCGCGCTCGATTGGGGCATCAATCTCATGAAACGACTGCGGAGCCGCCCATGAAACTTGTCGCGCAGGATATCGGCAGGGAGAACGCGGCGGAGTGGGATCGGTTTGCAGCCGCCCAGCCCCGGCATAACGCGTTTCAAAGCGCCCGGCTGCTGCTTGCGCTGCAGGGCAACCGGGTGTACCGCCCGTTCGGCCGGCTGTTCCGCGATTCGACGTCCGGAACGATCGTGGCGGGATACGTTTTTCACGTGATCGCCGAAGTGTCGGGGCCCGCGGCGTTTCTTGCCACGCGGGCCATTGTGAATGGCGGCCCGCTCGCCACGCCGGAGGCCGCGGAGTGCTATGACGAGATCATCGAGGATCTGCGGCGCCACCCCGGTCTGCGGGGCATCTACGTGGAGGTCTGGCACGCGGAAGACCGCCCCGCACTGAACACGGCCCTCGAAAAAGCGGGCTTCGCATTCTCGGAACATCTCAATTACCACCTGGACCTGCGCCAGCCCATGGAAACCCTGTGGGGGGCCATCAGCAAACGCCGGCGCCAGTACATCCGAAACAATCAGCAGCGTCTGGTGATCCGCGAGGTGGCGAGCGAGGAGGATTTCGGCGCGTTCTTCGGCCAACTTCAAGGGACGTATTCACGGGTGAATGTCCCCCTGGTGAGTCCGGAGGTGTTCAAGACCTGCTGGCGGGCGGGTGCAGGGTGGTTTCTGCTTATCGAACACGAGTCACAGGTCATTGCGTCGCGAGTCGTGTTGCCGTTCGGAAAGACCATCTACGACTGGTACGCGGGCTCGGACCCGTCGTTTGCCAATCTCCACGCGAACGAGTCGCTTGTGTGGCAGGTGCTCGAACGGGGACAGCAGGAAGGGTACCATTGGTTTGATTTCGGCGGCGCGGGCAAGCCGGGCAAGCCCTATGGCCCCCGCGAGTTCAAATCCAAGTTTGGCGGGCAGCTTGTCAATTACGGGCGCCACCGGCTGGTGTTGTCGAAGCCGCGGGCCGCGGTTTTGAAGACGGTCCTTGCCGTTCGCGAGCGATGGTTTGACCGCAGCACGCGCCGCAACGACGGTTGACGGCGAGGGAGGACCCGGAAAATGATCGTGCGAGTATTCCGGCTGCTGTTGCGCGCCTGCGCGGGCGTCTGTGTGGCGCCGGGGCTGCGCGTGGCCTTGCTGCGTCTCTCCGGTATCGGGATAGGCTCGCGCACCTTCGTGAATCTGGGCGTCCGGTTTGTCGACAATTACCGGGGCGGCGCGATTCGTCTGGGCGAGCGCGTGGCCATTGCGCCGGGGGCCATGTTTGTCGCCGATTCCGATCCGAACGAGTCCCGGCTCGGCACGATCGAGCCGTTTCACATCCGCGGCCAGGTGACCATCGA